>Ga0210392_10000027_pt1 | contig 142004 bp, 106 predicted proteins | sample IncBWC30OmetaG_FD_161057 | JGI IMG/M metagenome (GOLD analysis project Ga0210392, IMG submission 161057) | Forest soil microbial communities from Barre Woods Harvard Forest LTER site, Petersham, Massachusetts, United States - Inc-BW-C-30-O ... | reverse complement strand
CCCGCGCAACCCACCCCCTAGCGCCCGCCCTGGCCTTTGCCTTTCTTCGACAATTTCCAAAAGAAATTGTCATTCCGAGCGCAGCGAGGAACCTGCTGTCTCCCGTTCTTGCCTTTGCTTCTCCCTACCGCATCGCCACCACCTCCGCCTCCTTCGCCCCCGCCGGGTGCCCCATTCATGCTGCGGCCACATCGCGCCATCAGTGGGATAGAGGGTGCCGACTCCGCCCCAACTTCCGCCTCTCCATCCCCCGTCTTCCTTCGCGAAACGTCGCGCCTTCCTTCGCGCCCCTTGCGTCAAAGCCGCTGCCGTTGCCCTTGCTTTTCTAGTTGTCATCCCGCAGGAATCTGCTTCTTCCTTTGCCGTTGCCGTTGCTCTTGCTCTTGCTCTTGCTCTCGCTAGAAGCTAGAAGCTAGAAGCTAGAAGCTAAAAGCTAACAACCTACCGCATCGCCACCGCCGGCGCCTTCGCCCCCGCACGCAACACCGTCCAGGGCCCCGCCTTCATGTCATGCAATATCGGCTTCTGCCAGGCAAACTCCGGATGCGCTTTGAAAAACGGCTCCGCCAGAAAATCATCGCCACACGGATGCCCCGCCCTTCCAATAAACGTCATCTTCCCCGCCATATCCGAGTCCATCACCTTCCCCGTCACCGCACCGCTCGGGCTGAACGGAGGATTCCCCCACACCGGCTCGCCCACCGTCGACGTCTCCTCGTGCCCGCATAAACTCCTCTTCCCCGCATCCACCTTCTTCTCATACGTGTCGAAGTGGTCGGACAGATACGCCTCCGCCAGCGCAGTATCCAGCTTGCCGTAGTGCTCCTTCATAAACTCCAGCGCCCGTATATGCCGCGCGTTCATCGTGCTCTCAGGATTATTCGGATCAAACCCCGGCGTATCCTCGCGAATCACCATCGGGTCCTGCGAAAAATTCGCGCTCACGAAGAACCCATCCTTCTTCACCGTCAGCGGAGTATGCCGCAGCCCCAGCTCCAGGTACCCAATCTCATTCGTCTTCCGATCCCCAATCAGCCACGAGTTCGCATACCCGCCGTTATTCCCCTTGCGCATAATCGCCGCATACTCCGCAATCGAGCTCGCATACTGCATCGCCTTGCGCGACCGCTGAAACTCCGGAATCCCCTTCACATCGAATCCCTTCGCCATCGGCAGCGTCGTCTCGGTAATCATCAGCCCCGCCGAGTTCACCCCGAAATCATCCTGGCTCGTAATCAAACCCGGCAAACCATCCATGAAGAAGTGAAACCCCTTCGCCGGCACCACATCGAACGCAATGGCCCAACGCTCGCCCTCCGCATATGACGACCAGTTGCTATGGGCGATCACGATCTTCCCATCCTTAGTCGCCGACCCAGTAGCAATGAACGCGCTGCACTTCCCCGGCGCCACCGCCTTCGCCGGATTCTGTTTCCCTTCCTTCTCATTCAGCCACGGCAGGTAATATCCCGTCAGCTCTTCATTGCCGTTGATCGCGACCACATCCCACAAATCCACCTTCGACCCCTGCGCCTTCAACCCCGCAGCAATCCCCTTCAACTCCGCCTGGTACTCCGGATCGAGCTTCGGCCACAGAACGTTCTTCCCCGCCTGCCGAAAAAACTCCCAAGGCCGCTTGTACTCATTCACGCCCTCGACCGAGTACACCTGCACGTTGTCCTCAATCTCCCGCGCCAGCAAATACCCATGCTGAAACCCAATCTCCTCCGGGGTCCCCGCCAGGTGCACATACGTCCACCCACCCTCATGAAACTTGTACGAATCTCCCAGCCGCGCATCAGGAGCGTAGAGAGAAGACGAAGAGGAAGCCACAGCACCCAACGCAGCGACCGATGCAGTCGCAACAAGAACCAGCCCAGCCAAACGCACAGCAAGACGCATAACGATTGCTCCTGAAAACAAACAGCAGATTTGGGATTTCGGACCCGCAGCGGAATGTTTTCAAGTGTATGCCATCTCCAACGCCCACGGCTCAGCGCCTACTTCACGCTCGCGCCAATCGCGTCCAGTTCGGCAATCACCTCCGCGCTCAACTCCAGCTCCGCCGCCGCCAGGTTCTCGCGCAAATGTCCCACCGACGACGTACCCGGAATCAGCAGCACATTCGGCGACCGCTGCAACAGCCACGCCAGCGCCACCTGCATCGGCGTAACTCCGAGCCGCTCCGCAATATCGTTGAGCTCAGTCGACTGCAGCGGCGAGAATCCGCCCAGCGGAAAGTAAGGCACATACGCGATGCCCTGCGCGGCCAGCGCATCGATGAACCCATCGTCCCCGCGCTGCGCCACGTTATAGAAGTTCTGGATGCACACAATCTCGGTAACAGCCTGCGCCGTCGCCAGCTGTTGCGCTGAAACCGTGCTCAGCCCGATGTGCCGGATCAGCCCCTGCTGCTTGAGCTCCGCAAGCGCGGTCAGCGGCTCTTCAAACGGTTCATCCTCCGGCGCAGCGAATCCGCCCAAACGCAGATTCACGACATCCAGCACCTCCAGCCCAAGATTCCGCAGGTTGTCGTGCACCGCGTCGACAATCTCCTTGCGCGAGCGAGCATGCGGCCACGACCCATCGCTCGCACGCCGCGCTCCCACCTTCGTCACGATCACCAAATCGTCCGGATAAGGATAGAGCGCCTGCTTGATGATTTGATTCGTTACATGCGGTCCGTAAAAGTCGCTCGTATCAATGTGATTCACGCCGGACGCGACCGCCTCGCGCAGCACAGCCATCGCACCCGGAACATCCCGCGGAGGCCCCCACACCCGCTTCTCGCCATCCTGCCCCGCCAGTTGCATCGCACCATATCCCAACCGGTTCACCGACAACGTCGTTCCCGGAAACGTAAACGTTCCACCCAGCTTCAGCTTCGTCTCTGCCATACATCCTCCGTCAGCTTCATCAACCCTACCTGAGCCATAAAAAACTAAGCTGTATCAGCTTGCATCTGGTTAGATGAAGCTATCTTCAGTTTCGGAGTTCGCATTTGCCCACCGCGACCACACCTACCCTAAAGCCCCGCAAAACCCCCATCCAGGCCCGCTCCAACGCCAGCGTCGACGCCATTCTCCAGGCCACCCTTCAGGTTCTCACCGCAGTCGGAAAAGAGCGCCTCACCACCACCCGTGTCGCCGCCCGCGCCGGCGTCTCGGTCGGCACCCTCTACCAATACTTCCCCAACAAGAGCGCCCTCCTGCAAGCCTGCCTCCGCGTTCACATGGACAACGTCCGCAGCGCCATCGAAACCGTCTGCGCACAACATCAAGGCAATAGCCTGCTCGACATGGGCACCGCCCTCATCTTCGCCTACCTCGCCGCCAAGATGCAGAGTGTCAAAGCCAGCGCAGCCCTCTACGCCGTCAGCTCCGACATCGACGGCGCCGCCATCGCCCAGGCCGCCGGCCAGCGCTCCCGCCGCGCCATCGTCACGCTCTTCGCCACCGCCCACGAGCCCCTCACCAAGGACCCCGAACTCATCGCCACCGCCGTCGTCTCCGCACTCAACGGATTCTCCCGCAGCCTGCTCGAATCAAAATCCCCCGAGTCCCAACTCGATCCCCTGCGCAACGAACTCATTATCCTCGTCCACGCCTACCTCCGCACCTGCATCCCGTAGCTTCCGCGACCCGGCCTACTGCACCATCCCAATCGTCCCCAGCCAAACCTCCACCAGCTCCGGCCAATCCGTAATCGGATACTTCGTCCTCCGCAACCCGAACGCATGTCCGCCCTGCGCATACAGATGCATCTCCGTCGGAACCTTCGCGTCCTTTAGCGCAATGTAATACGACAACGCATCGTTCACACTATCCTCGTGATCATCCTCCGCCTGCAGCAAAAACTGCGGCGGCGTCTCGTGCGTCACCCGCAGATCAGGATTCGACGCCAGGTCTTTATCCGCACCAGCCGCACTCTTCAGCGGAAATTTCTTCTCCCCCTGTGAGGCATCCCACTCCGCCGCAGACAGCGACAGGTGCCCCGGATAAATCGCCACCCCAAAATCCGGACGACAACTCGCCGCATCCGCCGCATCCACCTTCGCATACAACCGCTTCTCAAAATGATTGCTGATCGCTGCCACTAAATGTCCGCCAGCCGAGAACCCCAGCACTCCCACCTTGTGCGGATCAATCCCCCACTCCTTCGCATGCAGCCGCACCAGCCCCATCGTCCGCTGCGCATCCTCCAACGCGATCGGCGACTCCGGATACGGCCCCGACTTCGGATACACCGCCTTGGGATACGGCTTGTCCCCAGGCACGCGATACTTCAGCAGCACGCAGGTCACGCCCCTCGCCGTCAGCCAGTCGCAAACCTCCGTGCCCTCCAGATCAATCGCCAGAATCTGATACCCGCCGCCCGGAAATACCACCACTGCCGCGCCTGTATTCTTCCCCTTCGGCGCGTACACCGTCATCGTCGGCACGGATACACTGCCGACCGCAACCCACGGCCGCCCCGCCACGAAGTCCTTTTTGCCCGTCGTCTCCGCCACCTCCGGCGCATCGGCAACCTGCGCATCCGGCGCCGCGCCCGGCCATATCGCCACCTGCTTATGCCCCGTCGACGGCTGCCAACCCTGCGCCTGCGCACACCCAACCGCAAGCATCCCACTCACTGCAACCATCCAGAATTTCATCGCGATCCTCAGCGCCGTATCCCACTCCGGCTGAGCCGAGTCTAGGCACCGCCCCTCATGGAATTCCTGTGCATGTCGCTGCGGGAATCGCCTCAGTCAACACGCACCGCGCCGGGCTGCTCTCCACCCGCAGCAAGCCCCGCCTACATGAACTTGACGCCGCTCTCCCCAATCACCGTGAACACCTTGAACAAATCGGTGATCCCCAGCAAGTGCCGAATCTGTTTACTCAAATTCTTCAGCTCCACGCTGCTCCCCGCGGACTTGCCCGCCACGTACAGCCGCACCAGCGTCCCCAACCCGCGACTATCCGTATGCTGCAAATCCGCCAGGTCCAGCACAATCCGCTTGTTCGCCGGCATCAGCTCGCGGACCGTCTCGTAGAAAGCATCCTCGGTCCCCGCCACCAATCGGCCATGGCACACCACCACCGCGCAGTCATCCGCACAAAGCTTTATCTCGGTCGTCAGAACAGGCAAAGCCGGTAAATTTTCAGCCATTGGGAGCACTCCTGGACGCAACATAAACACCCGGCCCGGAACCCCAGAATTATCGCACGCAGACCACCAGCCGCACCGTGCCTGCGCAGACATTCCTCCCTACCGCAATACGTTCTGTCCGATCGTGTAGTGACCCGGACCGCCCGTCACCCGCACCGGCACCACCGCGCCTGCGTGCTTCTTGCGAAAGAACGGCGCCAGCGGTTTCAGCAGAAAGGATTTGAACCCCGTCGTCGCGTGCGGAAGATCCGCCTGCATCCGAAGGTCGCCGGTTATGTCCACCTTCTCGCTCGCCAGATCGAACGTCCCGCTCCCCTCAATCGACGCCCCGGGCACCACGAACACCAGTTGCGTTCCATGCACCACGCCCTTCGCAATCACCACATTCCCCACCAGGCTCGAAAGCACATCCTGCTCATCCGCCGCTGCTGCCGCCTGTTCGTCTGGAACCCCCTGCGCCCGTTGGCTGAACGCCGTCAGGCTCTTCTCGGTTGGAGAGTCCGTCAGCCGCTCCTTCGGAATCTCGAACGCCCCCTTCATCGTGAATCGTTCCAGGAAACCCTCCGCATGCTCCGCCGCCGCAATATGCGCATGACCGTGCAGCCGCACCGGCCCAGCCACCGGCGGTTGCGCCCGCATAAACGGCCGCAAAAGATCCTGCGTCCTGCCGCTGGCAACCGAAACCTCCAGATCCGTCACCTTCGGCGCACCCACAATCTGGCCCACCACGTGCACCACGGTCCGCCCCACCTTCACGTCCACGCCCTGCAGTGCAATGTTCCCGTTCAACGCATCCACGGCCCCCGTCGCCGAGCCCGAAAGCCCAACCCCCTTCCCCTCTCCAACCCTGAAATCCGCAACACTACCCTCCGCCCTCCCCTCGATACCCCCCAGGTTTCCCTCAAAACTTCCCTTCGTCGTCAACACTCCATGCAGATCGCTGATCCCGTCCAGCTTTACATCCTCATACGTAAACCTGCCGGTCACCCGCGTCTGATCCAGCTTCCCGCCAACCAGCGGCCCAAAGCTTCCGGAAGCCCTCAGTTGCCCGACAGCCTGCGGTGTCGCCATCTCTACGCTGTATCCCACCGCCGCATTTTTCTGAAGATTCGTAATCACCAGCTGCTTAATCGGAAACGTGTAGCGACTCCCATCCGTGCGCAGAATATCCAGCACCGCATTCCTCATCACGAATCGCCCAACTGCCGTATCCGGACCCTCAAAGTCGTTGCTGCTCCCCGCCGGAAAATCTTCCTGGTTCGCCCGGCTGCCCACAGGAGGAATCACCACATGCAGCCCGTCCGCATACACCGCGACAATGCGGTTGCGGAACAACAGCAGATCCAGCCAGCTACCCTCCACCCGCACCCGATCGACCGAACCCACCGGCGGCAGATCCGGCGCAGTGTTGCGCCGCAGCGTCAACCCCTCCGCAACAAAACCCGGATGCGGCCAGTAGGTTCGCCGGTAGTGCGCCATCTTGATCTTGCTCGCGAACACCTCCTGCAACGTTGGCTGCACCATGCGATACCGGTAAGGCCAGTACGTGCTCACAAAATGAAACCCCACCAGCAGCAACACCAGCGCAACGGCGCAGCCGCCGATCACCCCTCGACGCGAAACCATCCTGCGCTGTGCAGCCACCATCGCTCCGCTCGCCATCTATCCTTCTGATGCACTCAAAATAAACGAGGTGTCCCGCGCAGCATCTTTATTCTCCCTGGGCATTCGCCCTCCACGCTCGCGTGACGGCGCGAACGACTCACCACCCTCTTTGCAACAACTCAGAATTCTTCTTGCCAAAAGCCCAACTTGAGTAGACACTCGGAAAATCCAGACTTCGACGCAACCCTAACGGCCCAGACCATTTTTTCGATATCCGCATCATCCTGCCGGATGTCTTTCGATGTGCGATTACTTCCCAGGCGAAAGTGAACCAAGTCGGGCGCGATCGTAGCGCCAGAAGCGACTCAGCGCTCGTGCCAGCCCTGCCGTAGCTCTTACGACCGAACAATCTTTTCAAACGAAACCCAGTCGTAGCACATTCTGGGCATTTCCATACGAGGCGGTGATTTATGAAGGTCAAGCTTCTTGCATTGACTGGACTGGTCCTTTCTTTCGGCCTTTCCTCGGCTCCTTTAGCAAACGCACAACGCAAAGCGAAGGTTGTCTCAGAAGTCCCCGCATCCGAATCCGTCACCTTCGAGCTCTATATTCCGCTCTCGAACAAGGCAGCGCTGGAACAGCTTCTCACTGACCAGCAGACGACCACCTCAGCGCAGTACCACCAGTGGCTCACGCCCGCGCAGGTTCAGGAACGCTTCGGACCTTCCGCCACCACAGTCGCAGCGGTCACCAGGGAGCAGATCGCCTACGGGTTGACCGTCAAGCAGCTTTCGCCGCAGTTGCTTCAGGTCACCGGCCCGGCCGCGGCCGTCACCGAGGCCCTCGGTGCACCGCTGGTCCACGGAATCACGCCCTCAGGGCGCAGCGTAATCTTTACCTCTCGCGCAGTGTCTCTACCCTCCACCACCAGCAGTACCGGCGCGTTGCTGACCGGACTCTCCGGCGTCGTGCGCCAGCATACTCACGCGATAAAGGCGGCGGCGCCCTTCAACCGCTACTCCCCCGAAGGTGGCTACTGGTTCGATGACCTCAAGCAGGCCTATACCTTCCCGTCCGCCCAACACTTCTCGGGCAAGGGCAGCAAGATCGGCATCCTCATCCCCAGCGCCATCAACTCCAGCGACATGGCCGCCTACTTCGGCCACGAGAAGCTCGCCGTCCCCAGCATCACCGTCGAGCCGGTCCTCGGCGGCGCGCCCTTCGACCCCAACTCCGGCGCCTCTCTTGAAGCCGAGCTCGACGTCCAGCAGAGCGGCGGCATGGCCCCCGACGCCAAAATTACCGTCTACAACATTCCCGATCTCTCCGACGAATCCATCATTGCCGGCCTGGATCAAATCGTGAGCGACAACAAGGTCGACGTGGTCAACATGTCCTTCGGCGGCCCTGAACTCGGCTACACGGCGTCCTATAACGGCGGCACCGATTTCACCTACCTCCTCAAAGCCGAGGACGAGATCATGGCCAGGGGCAACGCCATGGGCATCACCTTCGTCGCCTCCTCGGGCGACCTCGGCGCGCTCGCCATCCCCTCCGCCGCCTGCTTCTCTGAGACTCCGCCCGATCCCTGCGGCACCTTCCAGCCCTCCGCCGAGTTCCCCGCCTCCAGCCCCCACGTCACCGGCGTCGGCGGCACCAATCTCGTCACCACCTACGACCCCAATAATCCCACCGACCTCAACTCCGCCTACATCACCGAGGAGGCCTACGCCGACTCCATCTCCGGCGACTTTGAGTACGGCACCACCGCCACTGGAGCCTACTTCGGCTCTGGCGGCGGCGACAGCGTCCTCTTCGCCAAGCCCTTCTACCAGCTCCTCGTCCCGACCGGCAAGGGAACGCGTACGGTTCCCGACGTCGCGCTGCACATGGGCGGCTGCCCCGGCATTCCACCCGGCATGACAGAAACCTGCAGCCCGGAGGATAGCTACGATATCGAAGCGTTCGCCGGAGGCTACTACGGCGTCATCGGCACCAGCGCCGCCGCACCCGACTTCGCCGGCCTCACCGCCCTCAACATTGAGAAGTGGCACGGCCGCGTCGGCAATGAAAACGCCTACATCTACACCCTGTCGGCGCTGCAGTCGGCTGGCCTGGTGAAGGTCTACCACTGGGGTATTCCGGGCTTCAATGGCCTGTACAGCTCCGGCAACCAGGGCTACAACCGCGTGCTCGGCAACGGAACCCTCTACGGCAAGGACTTCCTCCTCGCCCCCAACGTCCCCTCAGCAGGCATCCCCCAAACCAAGACCAACCCATAAATCCGTCCCGCAATCGTTCAGCAGCAAACCACACGCAATGGCCGTTTTCCCCCAAAGGACAACGGCCATTGCGTTGAATAGTCCACCCCCCGCCCAGCAGCCCTCACCCGCACCGAGCCCCTACGGCGTACCTGCATCCCAGCGCCAACGGCGCGACATATCACAGCCTGGGGCAACGCCCTAGGAAATAGCTCCTCCGTGCCCTCCACATCTCCAACCCCCGCCACGCGACGCCCCCACCGCCCGCGCAGGACTGTCAACCCCCCAACCGCCCACAATCCGGTCCAACCAACTGATTCCAAAACAGATAAAACTTCTCAAAACTTGGCATAGTTACCCCCCGCCATTCACTACAATTGAAGTAGGGATGAATCCCGCCAAACCCACACAGGCGTCCAAAACAAGATCCGTGCAGTAACGACGGTACTTTGGCCACTAACCCGTCTGGTTAGACTACTTTACGGGCGAAGTATGACTTGGCAGGGGGGTACTTTGGCCTCTAAGCCGTCTGCTGAGACTACTTTGCGGGTAAAGTATGACTCAGGGGGGGAGGGGGGGAGGGGGGTACCTCACGCCGGGCAGGACGCCCGCCTACCCACACATCGACCGCGACTACACATTCAGCCCAATCAACCGCATCAGTTCCACCCCATTGCTCTTCATCGCCACGTCCTCCCGCAGCGTGAAGTCGAAGCGCATCTGCCCATCCACAATCTCATCCTGGAAGTGCATATTCCGCCGGGTGCCACGCTCTGCCACTCGTCCAACTTCCCCCGCAATCCCCGGAGTGCGCCCACCCACGCCCCGCATGCACGATACTGGTATGGCGACCTCAATCTTCACCCCCGCAGAAATCAACTCCATGGCTAACCGCACCTCCACCCCGTCCGTCTTCGCAGGCCGCGCCTGGCAGCAGGTCCTCGCCCGCGACGCCGCCGCCGACGGCCAGTTCGTCTACGCCGTCAAATCCACCGGTGTCTTCTGCCGGCCCTCCTGCCCCAGCCGCCGTCCCGAGCGCAAGAACGTCAGCTTCTTTCCCACGCCCGCGCTCGCCGAGGCCGCTGGCTTCCGCCCCTGCCTCCGCTGCGAGCCCCAGCGCACCACCCCCAAGGCCGACCCCCAGGCCGAAGCCATCGCCAAGGCCGCTACCTTCCTCACCACCCACGCCGGCCAGCGCACCAAGCTCGACGACCTGGCCGCCGCCTCTGGCCTTGGCAAGTTCGCCCTCCAGCGCGGCTTCAAACGAGTCCTCGGCCTAACCCCTGGCGACTTCGCCCGCGAGCAGCGCAAAGGCCGCTTCCGCGAAAAGGTCCGCACCCCCAAACTCTCCATCACCGACGCCGTCTACGAGGCCGGCTTCGGCTCCTCCTCCCGCCTCTACGAAGGCGTCGACCAGACCCTCGGCATGAGCCCCTCCGCCATGAAGTCCGGCGGCGCCGGCGAGACCATCCACTACACCACCACCAACTCCCCCCTCGGCCGCCTCCTCGTCGCCACCACCGACCGCGGCCTCTGCGCCATCATGTTTGGCGACTCCGACCCTGAACTCGCCGTCGAGCTTCGCGAACAATTTCCTCAGGCTGTCCTCAGGGTTTCCACCTCCAACGCAGCTCTCGCCGAAGCCGTCCGCTTCGTCCTCTCCCGCCTCACCGAGCACCCCTCCGCCCAAACCCTCCCCTTCCACGTCCGCGCCACCGCCTTCCAGCAGCGCGTCTGGCAGGCCCTCCTGGAAATCCCTCGCGGCCAAACCCGCACCTACTCCCAGATCGCCCAAGCCGTCGGCTCCCCCAAGGCCGTCCGCGCCGTCGGCACCGCCTGCGGCTCCAACCTCCTCGCCGTCGTCATCCCCTGCCACCGTGTCGTCGGCTCCGACGGCAAACTCACCGGCTACCGCTGGGGCACCGACCGCAAACGCCAGCTCCTGGATCTTGAACAAATCCCGGACAGGGAACCAGCCGCCGCAACCGGACGTACGAAACTGGGTTGAAGCATATGACTTGCGTCGCGAAACCAAGCTAAGTCTGCACGTAAAATAGAAAACAGCAGGCGCATCTGCGCCGAGTAGGTCTGCGATCGATGAAACTACGTCCTGTTCTTCTGGTTCTCCTGATCCTGTGCGGCTTCTACTTCCTCACGACCCGCTGGCTCCCCTCCGGCGCCATGGCCGGCTTCATGCACCACACTCCAAACAACTTGGCCGCAACCACCACCGTCTCGCCCACGCCCAATTTCTCCCTAACCGAAGCCAACGCCGCCCCCGCCTACGACACTGAAGAGCTCCAGAACATCGCCGTCTACAAAAAGGGCCTCCCCTCCGTAGTCAATATCACCAGCACCGAAGTAGTCTGCTGCGATTTTTTCCTGCGCCCAGTCCCCCAGCAGGGCCAGGGCTCCGGCTTCATCATCGATAATCAAGGCCACATCCTCACCAACTACCACGTGATCGACGACGCCCAAACGGTCCAAGTGACGCTCTGGAACAAGAAGCAATTTCAAGCAAAGCGCATCGGCGTCGACCCCGTCCATGACATCGCCCTCCTGCAAATCACGGGCGCTACCGGTCTCGAGCCCGCAACCCTCGCCGACTCCACCCACCTCCTCGTCGGCCAGCAGGTCTACGCCATCGGCAACCCGTTTGGTTTCTCCGGCACCATGACCCGCGGCATGATCTCCGCCATCCGCTCCGTCCTTCTGCCCTCCGGCAACCGCATCGAAGACGCGATCCAGACTGACGCCTCCGTTAATCCCGGCAACTCCGGTGGCCCCTTGCTCAACTCCCATGGAGACGTCGTCGGCATCACCACCATGATTGCGTCGAACCCCAACGGCGGCGCCGATCAGTCAGCCGGCATCGGTTTCGCCATTCCCATCTCCACCGCGAAGGCCGTCGTCGAGGACATCATGAAGTATGGCCACGCGCGCCGCCCGTCACTCGACATCGTTACCCTGCCCATCGGTCCGGATGAGGCACAGCAAATCGGCCTGCCCGCCGACGCCGGTATCTTGATCATGCGCGTGCTGCCCGGCGGAGCCGCCGCTCAAGCCGGCCTGCGCGGCGGCAACCAGGTGGCCTACAAAGGCCGCACGCAGGTGATGCTCGGCGGCGATTTGATCGTCAAATGTGATGATCAGGATATTGCCAGCCCACAGGATCTCTCGAATGCCCTTAATTCCCATCACGCAGGCGACACTGTTGTCCTCGAGATCTATCGCGGACAGCAGCGCATGAAGATCAAGGTCACCCTCTCCGACGCCAAACAAGCCTCCAACGGACAGGAAGCCTGACCTCAGTTTCGCTGCGTCTAGCGCAATGTCTCGGGGACCTTAGTGCAGCGTCTCGGGAATCACCGCATACTCCAGCAGGATCTCAAACGGAACGATCTCCAGCGTCGCTTCGTGTGTCGCTTCTAGTATCACCGGGCATGCGGCGCCCGCGCGCTGCACCTCCAGCCAGCGCGCCGCGCACACACACCAGCGATCGCCTGGCTTCAACCCTGGAAATCCATACTGCGGCATCGGCGTCGACAGATCGTTGCCCAACTCCGCAGAAGTAGCTAGAAACTCCTCCGTCAGCAGGCAACAAACCGTGTGCACCCCCAGGTCGTCAGGGCCCGTATTGCAGCAGCCATCACGGAAAAAACCAGTCATCGGCTCTTTGCCGCAAGTCTCCAACGGCTGGCCAAGAACGTTTTTCTGGGTCGAGATCTTCGGGCTGGTATCCATAGACTCGATTGTATTCCTGTAGCGCCAGGCGCGAAGTACGACTACCTCGCGGTCATCGCAAGCTGTTGCTGATACTCCTCGTACGGCCCCTTGTGATCCGTAATGTGGAAGTCGTTCGGACCGCCTTCGAAGTGCCAGATCCGCGTCCCAGCTTCTTCAATCAAATCCTGATCGTGCGTCACCAGGAACACCGTTCCCTCGTACTTCTGGATCGCCTGGTTGAGCGCATTAATGCTCTCGAGATCCAGATGGTTCGTCGGCTCATCCAGCACCAGCACGTTGGGCTTCAGCAGCATGATCTTGCAGAACAGCAAGCGCGCCGCCTCACCGCCCGAGAGCGCGTTGGTCATCTTCAGACCCTCTTCGCCCTTGAACAGCATCTGCCCCAGGATCCCGCGAATGTCTTCCTTCACCGCTTTCGGATCGTACTGGTGCAGCCAATCCTGCGCCGTCATCCCCAGCTCAATCGACCCCTTGTGGTCCTGCGCGAAGTACCCGATCGAAACCTCGTGCCCCCACTTCACCACGCCCGAATCAATCGAAACATCCTTCTCCTCGATCCCCGGAGCATTCGCCAGCAGCGCCTTCAGCAGCGTCGTCTTGCCCTGCCCATTGCGTCCGATCAACACCACCTTCTCGCCGCGCTGCACCATCGCGGAAAAGTTGTCAATCACATGCTCGGTCTTTCCATCGGGCTGCGTGTAGCTCTTGTTCACGTTCTCGAACTCCAGCACCGTCTTGCCCGATGGCCGCTCCATCTTGAACGCAATATAGGGCCGCGCAATATTCGATCGCGCCAGCTCGCTCGTCGCCAGCCGCTCCACTTCCTTCTTGCGCGAGTTCACCTGCGAGCTGCGTGTGCCGGCCGAGAAGCGCGCAATGAAATCATTCAGCTGCTCAATCTTTTTCTCGCGCTGCTCATTCTGGCTCTCAATACGCGTACGGATGCTGGTCTTCTGCAGCACCATATCGTCGTAGCCACCGTTGTACGTAATGATCGTCTCGTAATCGATATCCGCGATATGCGTACAAACGTTGTTCAAAAAATGCCGATCATGCGAGATCACAATGACGGTGCCGGTATACCGCCCAAGAAAATCCTCCAGCCAGTGAATCGACTCAAGATCCAGATAGTTCGTCGGCTCGTCCAGCAGCAGCGCCTGCGGGTTGCCGAACAGCGCCTGAGCCAGCAGCACGCGAACCTTCTGCCCGCCCTGCAGCTCGCTCATCTTGCGCTCATGCAGCTCATCCGGAATATCCAGCCCCTGCAGCAAGACCGCGGCATTCGCCTCGGCCTCGTAGCCATCCTCGTCCCCGACGATGCCTTCCAGCTCGCCCAGCCGCGATCCATCCTCATCCGTCATCTCAGGCTTCTCGTAGATGACCTCGCGCTCTTCCATCGCCGCCCACAGCGCCTTGTTGCCCATGATCACCGTATCGACCACGCGATACGCGTCAAACTCATACTGGTTCTGCTTCAGCACCCCCAGCTTCTTGGGGCGGACAACCGTGCCCTTCTGGGCATCAATCTCGCCCGTCAGCACCTTCATGAACGTAGACTTGCCGGCACCGTTCGGACCCGTTAGACCATAGCGGCGGCCAGCCGTGAACGTCACCGAGACGTCCTCAAAAAGGAGCTTCGCGCCATAGCGCATCGTGATATTAGAGACAGAGATCATCAGTACTATTTTCTCACGACCCCTGTCACCTTCCTAACCCGGAGCAAACTGGCTGTCGCGCCCCGTCAATTAGAAAATTCATCACCCAATCGAAAATCCCTTGACAAAAAATCGCCGGGAGTTTATTTAACTAATCAGTTACATAACCAAGAGGTTTTATACGCCAAAATGAATGACTCAATCAGCTCGACCTTCGCGGCCCTCGCCGATCCCACCCGGCGCGCCATCCTCGCCCGCCTGGCGCTCGGCGAGACCTCGGTCACCAAGTTAGCCGAGCCCTTCGAGATGAGCATGCCCGCTGTCTCCAAACACCTCCGCGTACTCGAGCGGGCGGGCCTCATCACCCGAGGCCGCGAAGCCCAGTGGCGTCCCTGCAAGCTCAAGGCCGAGCCCCTCCGCGAAGCCGCCGGCTGGCTCGAAGAGTACCGCCAGTTCTGGGAGCAAAGCTTCGATCGATTGGACGAATACCTGCAAAGGCTGCAAGCGGAAGCGAAACAGAAACACGCAAGCGAATCGAAAGGCACCCACTTGAAGGACAAGGAGAAATAGCATGCTCGAGACAACCAGCGAAGTCTTGGATACGGCCGCCGCGAACGAAATCGTCATCTCACGAGTGTTCGCCGCGCCGCGCGCGATGGTATGGGGCGCTCTGGCGGACCCCTGGCAAGTAGGTCAGTGGTGGGGGCCAAAGGGCTTCACCACCACCATCCTCGAAATGGACCTCCGCACCGGCGGTAAGTGGCGTCTCATCATGCACGGCCCCGACGGCACGAGGTACCCCAACGAAATGACCTTCACCGAAGTCATCCCCATGGAACTCATCCGCCTCGAGCTCAGCGGCGGCCGCGAAGGTGCGGAGCTGCTTCACTTCCACAAGACCATGACCTTCACCGACGAAGACGGTGGCACTCGCTTCACCATTCGCATGACCTTTGCCTCCGCCGAGGAGCGCGATCAGAACGTCCGCGAGTACGGCTCCATCGAGGGCGGCAAGCAAATGATGCAGCGCCTCGAAGCGCACCTGCACGAGCGCGCCGCTCATCCCCTCGAAAAGTTCGCAGACAAACTCGCCGGAGCGCCCGCCACCCACGAGCTCCGCATCACCCGCACCTTCAACGCCCCGCGCGAACTCGTCTGGCGCGCCTGGACCGACCCCGAGATGGCCAAACAATGGTCCGGGCCGAAACAGTGGCCGGCCTTCCACATGGAACTGGGCAAGAAGCCCGGTGACAGCTGGCGCACCGGCCTGCGCGGCAATCGCCCCGGCACCGACATCCCCACCGAAATATGGCAGGGTGGCATCCTCCGCGAGATCGTTCCGCCCGAGCGCCTGGTCTACACGTTCGCCTGGGAAAACCGCGCCAACGTCGGCCTGCCCGAAGACGGCGACCCGCACGAAACCGTCATCACCGTGCGCCTCGAAGAGCACGCCGGCAAGACCACGATGCACTTCCACCAGGCCTTCTTCGCCACCGCAGCCGAGCGCGACGGACACAATGGCGGCTGGAACTCCAGCTTCGAGCGCCTCGAAGAATTCGTTAACGCGCAAGCCGCTAAGGAGGGGAAATGAGCACATCTACACCCGCCGTACCCATGGAGATGGAGCTCACCCGTCACTTCCGCGCGCCACGCGCCCTTGTCTGGCAGGCATGGACCGAGGTCGACAAACTCCAGCAATGGTGGGGTCCGAAGCACTTCACCAACCCGCACTGCGAGATCGACCTGCGCGTCGGCGGCCCCATCCGCATCGACATGCGCGCACCCGACGGCGTCGTCTTCCCCATGAGCGGCGAGTTCGAACAGATCGTGCCTCCCGAGCGGCTCGTCTTTCTCACCTCTGCGCTCGACGAGCCGGGCGAACCGATCTTTACCAATCGCAACACAGTCATCTTTCGCGAAGTCGATGGCGGCACCGAAATCTCCATCCACACCCGCGTCATCGATGCCAAGGCTGCCGCATGGCAATATCTCAAGGGCATGCGCGAAGGCTGGAGCAGCAGTCTTGACAAGCTCACAGACTTCCTCCAAACGATCTAACCCCGCCCACCAACGCGCCGGCGATGCAGCCGGTGCACCCACCTACGATCCACTCACCCAAGGAGACCGCAATGAAAACCGATCTGCACCTGGTATTTTCCGGCAAGTGTCGCGATGCCTTCGCCTTCTACGAAAAAACCTTCAACAGCAAAGTACAGTTCTGCATGACCTTCGGAGAAGCTCCCGAAGGCTCACCGGTCCCCCCAGACTCCAAAGACCTCATCATGCACACCGCGATGCCGCTCGGCAACCTAACGCTCATGGGCTGCGACGCCCCCAAGGGCCGCGAAGAAACCCTGGGCGGCTTCCAGATCTCCGTCACCGGTGACAGCACCGACGAGGCCACACGCCTCTTCGACGCGCTCAAAGCCGGCGGCACCGTGCAAATGCCCCTTGCTAAAACCTTCTGGTCGCCCCTCTTCGGCATGTGCACCGATAAGTTCGGCGTCGCCTGGATGGTCAGCGTACCCGGCCCGCAAATGTAATACACGATAGTCCGCGCTAACCCGCCGGCCTAGACCTTCGGCTTCTCCGTCGTGGGCTGCTGGGCAGGCGGTATTGCGTGGACAACCACCTCGTAATTCCGCCCCAGCCAGCGGTCTGCCGCCGGCCAGTGCAGCGTGAATACGATGCTGCCTGCCTGGTCCGCCGCAATTGGAATGTCGAGGTAGCAGCCAACGCGGCCCAGTGACTGAGCGTCCAGTTGATTCTTGGTCGCCCAGTCGTCGGTCGTGTACACGACGGTGAAGCACTCCGCATCCACGATACGCAGCACACCACCCTGCACGATCACGGATATGGGTCGACCGAGTTGGAAGATCCCCAGGTAGCGGCGGAAGTGCTCTCGATGCTGTCCTAAGATGTAGCGATCGTGGACCACGGAGATGCAGTCAAAGACCTGCTTGTCCGCAACTGAACGCAGCAGCTTCAAATACTCTGCGTGCGCCCACACCAGTGGCTGCGCCGACCCTGCGGAACGCCCAAAGAACAACTCCTCGGCCGGCATATCCGCGTAATCCCAGATCTGCTCCGGCAGCATCCCGCCGGAAGAACTGAACTTTTCCATCGCCGCAATGTACGGCGTCACATCATGGCCCGCAGCCAGTTCATAGTGGCCCCGCTCCCCGGTCAAGATTGGCCACGCTCGTCCCTGGCCCCATCCCATGTATGGCCCACCGTCCTTCCGCTGCCCATACCCGTCGTGGTTATAACGCCGCCAGCAGGGACCGTATGGCGTCTCAATCTTCAACACCGCATCCACCACCTTCAGCGAGTCCACAATCAGCGGATCATCCGGCCGGCGAATGCCATATCGCACCAACTCCAAAAATCCTGCATCCACCACCTCGCACGCGTCGTACGCAACCTGCTCGCCCGGCCCGCGGTTCGCAATGTGAATCATCCCCGGAGGTATCTGGTTGTTGTGAAATGACTCGCCCGCGGCCGGCGGTCGAATCCGCATGTAGTGGTGCGGTACCCCCGGCAACAGCGTCCCCTCGGTCGTCGTCGTCCACTTGTCCAGTCGCGCTTCAATCCAATCGGCATACTCTTCCAGAAATACGCCCACCTCTTCCGAGCCATTCTGCCGAAGAATGTCCGCTGCACAGATCAGCGCAGAGATCACCGCAGCCAGCGTCGATGGCGAATACCCTGCATTCTCCTCCCATCGCTCCTGCTGCGTAATCGGCGCGTACCGCACCAGGAACGAGGCCGCCGCGGTCACAAACGGCACGATATCAAACTTGCCCAGCCCATTCACCTTCCACAGCCGCCACGCGAGAATAATCGGAAACGCCACCTCGTCCAGCTGAATCCCCGACCAGTAGGGTATGCCGTTGATCCAGAAGTTCTGCGCAAACCCTCCATCCGGATGCTGCGTGCACGCCAGGTACACCAATGCGCCGCGCGCTGACTCAATCCGTCCACCTCCCAGCAGTGCAGTTGCCGACTGCACCATGTCCCGCGTCCACACCAGATGGTATCCACCCAAGTCATCATCCGACTTCGATGCCCCCCACGGGATCGACGCCGACGCAATGAATGCGCCCGAATACGTCTTGTCCTCGTGCGCCAGGATCACCCCATGCGACGCCCGCAACAATTTCCCCTGGTCCATTGAAAACTCGGTAAATCTCGACGGCGCAGGCGCCCTGTGCCACTCCTCAATAAACCGCTTCCGGTGCGAAAGAAATGGAATCGACAGCGACTGCATCATGTTCGACAGCGCCGAGTGATTCCCTCGCCCCAGCGCAATCGCCACGGTGAACTCGGGCGTCTTGGCAATATCAATCTCGCCCATGATAGCAATGTTGCCCTTCAACGCCTGACCGAAGTTCCACGTCATCCGCAGATGCTGCGCCAGGTCCGTATACCCATCGCTCGAGCCCACAAAGCCGCAGCTCGAACGTGTGAACCCGCAATCGGCTCCCATCGCCAGTGAGAAATCATTCTTCCACGCCAGCAGGCACCGGGTACCCGCCATATCCAGCGAGCGCGCCGAGTTGTCCGCACCGCCTCCATCCAGGTGGGGAGCCAGCAGCGCATAACACTTCAACCGCGACAGCACCTCCTCATCGCCCGTCACCTTCACGTTCATCAGCACCACCGCATGGTGCGGATCGGTAATGAACTCTTTGGTCACCGTGTACCGCCCGCTCACATCGTGCCCGGTCACCCGAATCGCCAGCGCATTCTCGTCGACGTACTGAAAGTCGTACGCAATATCCCGCTTCTCTTCGTGGAAGAACGTCTCCTCATCCGTAAAGAGCAGCTCCATGTCCCGCGTCTGCGGCCGGTCGATCGTCGGAAAGTAGATCTCGTTCAGCGTCCCATGCGAGGCCGTGAACCAGATCTTCGTCGCCGCCGCGTACGCCGTGCTCACCGCATCTTTTTCGCTGGAAGTCCATCGCGGCGGAAGCCCGGGACATCCAAATGCCGGACCGTCGTCATCGAGCCAGCGATAATTACCGTTGGAGGCACTCATATGCTCATATGATCACAAATCCCATCCCGCCGATTCACGCACCTCCCGGCCCCGCAGACCAGGCGCGTGATACGCATCACCGAATCCCCATCCCGCAGGCATATCATTAAGGCAGCGCATGAAAAAGTGGCTCCAAGTCGTCGCCCTGCTCCTGACCCTCACGCTCTCCGCCCAGCCTGTCCTCGCGGACACCGCCTGCGGCCAACGAGCCTGTGGCAGTCGGCCGACCATGGAATGCTGCCCTCCCCCCACCGCCGTGTCCATGCCGGCAATGCCCATGGGTATGACCTGCGGCCAACCTCAGCCGATGGCCAACGGTCCCATGCATTGCGCGGGTAGTACCTGCTGCATGCTCTCGCCTGCAACCGTGCCCGCGATCACGACCTCCAACCTCCCAACTCCGATTGCAGCCAGATTTACGACCCTCCCTACGACATGGTGGACCTCCGCTACCCTCAGCGCGATAAAGCGCACCCCCGGCCCACGTCAGGTCCTCCCCACCGCCAGGTACATACTCTTTCGTGACTTCCGAATCTAGACCGCGGTCCGCCTCGCTTTAGACCGCCGCGATGCACCAACCTCGCGACCCATCCTTCCCGAACAAAGATTCAGGAGAAATTCATGAAACGCAAAATACTCGCCCTATCCATCCTTTCCCTCGGCCTCACCATGACCGCATTCGCCTCCACCCAGATCGCGACCGCAAACTGCTGCCAGGAGAAAGCCGCCTGCTGCGAGAAGGCGGCCGCCTGTTGTGACCAGGGCAAGTGCTGCGATAAAGGTGCTGCATGCTGCAAGAAGTCCCCAAAGCCAGCCTGCTGCGATGGCAACAAAACTGCCGCGAATCCAGCGACCGCCCCAAAGCAGTAAGTCAACAGAAACACTAGTTGCACGGGCCGGAAGATATCCTCTTCCGGCCCTCACCATGCAGGCCCCACCTTCCCCCCAAAGAACCCTCGGCCGATACGCTATTCTCATCCAGGCAGCACCGCCGGGCACGCCCCGTGCATCCAAGTCTATTGTCCAAGAGTCGTGTCCGGGCTCGCAGTTCGAGCTTCGCGCACATCGCCTAAACCCAAGAACGATAAAGGAGCAACTCCCGTGGCCTTCGAACTTCCTCCTCTTCCCTACGACTACGCCGCTCTCGAACCCACCATCGACGAAGCGACCATGAAGCTCCATCACGACAAGCACCACCAGACCTACGTCACCAATCTCAACGGCGCCGTCGAAAAACACCCCGAGCTCGGCAAGAAGACGCCCGAAGAACTCATCTCTGATCTCGCCGCCATCCCCGAAGATGTCCGCGCTGTCGTCCGCAACAACGGCGGCGGCCATGTCAACCACACCATGTTCTGGCAGATCATGAAGCCCAAGGGTGGCGGCGATCCCACCGGCGATATCGCTACGCAGATCTCCAAGGACTTCGGCAGCTTCGCCGACTTCAAGAAGCTCTTCAACGAGACCACCGCCAAGCAGTTCGGCTCCGGCTGGGGCTTCCTCGTCTACAAGGGCGGCAAGCTCGAAATCGTCACCAAGCCCAACCAGGACAACCCCCTCTCCGACGGCCTCTACCCCATCCTCGGCAACGACGTCTGGGAGCATGCCTACTACCTCAAGTACAACAACCGCCGCCCCGATTACCTCGCCGCCTGGTGGGACGTTGTTAACTGGGACGAAATCAACAAGCGCTTCGCCCACGCCAAGAAGTAGTACGTCAACTTACTCTCCCAAAAGCAAAAGCCCTCCGCACAGGAGGGCTTTTGCTTCATCTCACAATCCACTACTCAAGCGTGCTACCGCCGCGCGTACCCTTCGGCCGACGATTCACCGCGAGAATCTTCTTCCGCATGCGCAGCGACTTCGGCGTCACCTCAACCAGCTCATCTTCCGCGATGAACTCGATCGACTGCTCCAGCGTCAGGCTCTTGAACGGCACCAGTCGCACCGCGTCGTCCGAACCCGAAGCACGCATGTTGGTCAGCTTCTTCTCTCGCACGCAGTTCACGTCAAGATCGTTGTCGCGCGAGTGCTCACCGATGATCATGCCCTCGTACACCTCAACGCCATCGCCAAGGAAAAGAATGCCGCGCTCCTGGATACCATCCAGCGCATACAGCGTCGTCACGCCCTGGCGATCCGAGATCAGCGCTCCCGAAGGACGCTGCGGAATCTCGCCTGTGTACGGAATGTACTCGCCCGCGATGGAGTTCATCACGATCGTCCCGCGCGTCTCCGTCAGCATCTCGTTGCGCAAACCAATCAGCCCGCGCGACGGAACTTTGAACTCCATCCGCACGCGACCTGAGCCGTGATTGGCCATCTTCACCATCTCACCCTTGCGCGGTCCCAGCTTCTCGATCACCGTTCCAACAAAGGCTTCGGGGACATCGATGGTCAGAATCTCCGACGGCTCCATCAGCGCGCCATCGACCCGCTTGGTCACAATCATGGGACGCGACACCATCAGCTCGAACCCTTCGCGCCGCATCATCTCGATCAGCACGGAAAGCTGCAGCTCTCCGCGGCCCAGCACCTTGAAGTTATCCGGCGTGCCCGTGTCTTCCACGCGAATGCTCACGTTGGTCAGCAGCTCGCGCTCCAGCCGTTCCTTGATGTTGCGCGACGTCACCAGCTTGCCTTCGCGCCCCGCGAACGGCCCATTGTTCACCGAAAACACGATCGCAATCGTCGGCTCGTCGATCTTGATAATCGGCAACGGCTTCGGGTTTTCCAACTCACAGAAGCTCTCGCCAATCGTGATGCCCGGAATGCCGGCGACAGCAATAATGTCGCCTACCGTCGTCTCGTCCGTGTCGATGCGCTTCAGGCCGTCGAACGTGAACAGTTTCGTCACCTTCACCGTCTGCAACGTACCGTCGACACGCGAAAGATTGACCTCCTGCCCAGCCTTGAGCGTTCCATTGAACACGCGCCCAATCGCCAAACGGCCAAGGTAATCCGAGTAATCGAGGTTCGTCACCAGGATCTGCAGCGGCCCATCCGCCGTTCCCGGCGCCGCCGGAATCGTCTGGAAGATCAGCTCAAACAACGGCTGTAGATCGGTGCCCGGGACGTTCAGATCCATCGTCGCCGTGCCGGCCTTGCCGTTCGTATAGATCACTGGGAAGTCCAGCACGCTCTCATCGGCATCCAGGTCGATGAACAGGTCATACACCTCGTTCAACACCTCTTGCGGCCGCGCATCCGGGCGATCGATCTTGTTCACCACCACGATCGGCGTCAGCTTCGCCTCGAGCGCCTTCGACAGCACATAGCGCGTCTGCGGCAGCGGGCCTTCGCTGGCGTCCACCAGCAGCACCACGCCATCCACCATCTTCAGCGCGCGCTCCACCTCACCGCCGAAATCGGCGTGGCCCGGTGTATCCACAATATTAATCTTCGACGACTTGTAGTGGATCGCCGTATTCTTCGCGAGAATCGTGATGCCGCGCTCTTTTTCAAGGTCGTTCGAGTCCATGACGCGCTCGGCAACCACTTCGTTCGTGCGGAAGGTGCCGGACTGGCGTAGCATGGCGTCCACCAGCGTTGTCTTGCCGTGGTCGACGTGGGCGATGATGGCGATGTTGCGTATAGCTTCGGCGGTCGTGGGGGTACTCACTGCGTGGGGGTTTCCTGTTCTGGGCTTCTGATTTTCAGATGACGCGCAAAGATGCGGCGCGGAGATGCGGCGCGGAATTGATTCTCGCCTGGGACGCGCTGACCGCTGACGATTCCAGCGAAAAACACGTTAGTTCTAGTCTACCAGTACCCACCCGTTACGCGGTAAAGATTGCGCCAATCGCACCGGCCAAAACCCTCCTTCCATAATCTACGGCTCCCCCCAACGCAGTTAAATAAAGTAGGTGTAGGCTTTTAGGAACAATTCCGTCGCAACACCATCTCTACTCAGGAGTTCCACGATGGACATCAGCCGCCGATCGTTTCTTGCTTCCGCAGCCGCAGCATCGCTCATCCCTTCGCAACCGGTGCACGCCCAGGAGCCTGCGCCCACAACTCCCGACGAAGCCCTCAAAATGCTGATGGACGGCAACAAGCGTTTTGACGCCAATAACCTCACCAGCATTGAGCACGACCTGAAGATGCTGCGGGAAAACACCGTCGAAAAACAGCAGCCATTCGCCGCTGTCCTCTCCTGCTCCGATTCACGAGTGCCCGTAGAGCTCGTCTTCGACCAGACCATCGGTCACATCTTTGTCGCCCGCGTCGCTGGCAATATCATCAACGCCGAGATCATCGGTTCGCTCGAGTATGGAGCCGCCGTCCTGGGAGTAAAGGTCCTCATCGTCATGGGTCACTCAAACTGCGGCGCGGTTAAGGCTGCGATTGCGAAGACCGAGGTTCCTGGACAGATTGCATCGCTGTACCCACATCTTGAACAAGCCGTGGAATCCGGTTCCGGCCTGGTAGACACCATCAAGAAAAACGCGAAAATCCAAGCTTCCCTTTTGGAAACTACCTCAACCGTCCTCGCACCGATGGTGAAGGAAGGCAAACTGAAGATTCACGCGGCGTACTATGACGTTGGAACCGGCCTGGTCACGCTGCTTTGATCGGCACCTGACCGTCCTCGCGGCTCCTGTTGCTGCAAACTGAATGGATCAGCGGTAGGGAGGGACATCCCCTATACTGGAAGCTCCATGGACGAAATCCTGCCACCCGCCACCCGCCAGCTCCAGGCTGCGACCCCGTGGAATTACCAGTTGGATCATGCGTTCGACGAGATGTTCGCCGCACAGAATGAACTGCGCGAGCACTACGGCCCCCTCCTCGAGCACTTCACCGCCCTCCCCCAGGATGAAGTCCAGCGCCGCAAGCAGGCCCGACCTCAGCTTCCTCAACCAGGGCATCACCTTCACCGTCTACGGCCGCGAAGAAGGCACCGAGAAAATCTTCCCCTACGACCTCCTCCCGCGCATCATCACCAGCGCCGAGTGGGCCAAGGTAGAGCGCGGCCTCACCCAGCGCATCACCGCCCTCAACCTCTTCCTCAAAGACATCTACAACGAAGGCCGCATCCTCAAGGACGGCATCGTCCCTCGCGAAATCGTCTACTCCTGCCAGCACTTCCGCCGCCAGATGTCCGGCCTGCAAGTCCCGCGCAACGTCTACATCGCCGTCTGCGGCACCGACCTCATCCGCCTCGAAAACGGCGACTTCGTCGTCCTCGAAGACAATCTTCGCGTCCCCTCCGGCGTCAGCTACATGCTCACCAACCGGCGCGTGATGAAGCGCATCTTCCCGCAGCTCTTCCGCAACTACAACGTGCGGCCCATCGAGCAATACACCCAACTCCTGCTCGGCACCCTGCGCTCGCTCGCCCCCGAAGGCCGCCCCGAGCCCAACATCGTTCTGCTCTCCCCAGGCGTCTTCAACTCCGCCTACTTCGAGCACGCCTACCTCGCCCGCCAGATGGGCATCGAGCTCGTCGAAGGCCGCGACCTCGTCGTCCACGACAACGTCTGTTACATGCGCACCACCAGCGGCCTGCGCCGCGTCGACGTCATCTACCGCCGCATCGACGACGACTTCATCGACCCCCTCAGCTTCCGCTCCGACTCCATCCTCGGCGCCGCGGGGCTCTTCAACGCCTACCGGGCTGGAAATGTGACCCTCGCCAACGCCTTCGGCACCGGCGTCGCCGACGACAAGGCTCTCTACGCCTACGTCCCCGACATCATCCGCTACTACCTCAGCGAAGAGCCCGTCCTCAACAACGTCGAGACCTTCCTCTGCACCCGCGAGAAGGAACGCAACTACGTCCTCGCCAACCTCGACAAACTCGTCGTCAAAGCCGTCGGCGAATCCGGCGGCTACGGCATGCTCATCGGCACGCAATCCACGCCCAAAGAGCGCGAACTCTTCGCCGAAAAGATCAAGGCCAACCCGCGCAACTACATCGCGCAACCAACCATCAGCTTCTCCCGCGCACCCTGCCTCATCGGCGACGAGCTAGAGCCTCGCCACGTCGACCTCCGCCCCTACGTCCTCTACGGCGACAAGGTCACCATCGTCCCCGGCGGCCTCACCCGCGTAGCCCTCAAGCGCGGCTCCCTCGTCGTCAACAGCTCCCAGGGCGGCGGCAGCAAAGATACTTGGGTGCTAAGCTAATCGCCGCGCAGGCAGCCATCTTTTGCAAGCTCTTGCCTGCGCCGGCTTCTCAGAGGGCCACGTTTTCGTGCCGCTCCCGTCAAACCTTCAACAAGGAAAGGTTGAAAGTGGCAGTGTTGCATCGCGTCGTTACGCTCTTTTGGGTAAGTCTTGTTGCCTGTATCCTTGTCGCGTCCGGCTGTTCCACGGCCCGCGCCGACGCTCCCAAACCGCGTGTGATCGTCTTCGTTCACGGCCTGCATGGCAGCCGCGATACGTGGCGAGCCGCCAACGGCGCCTACTGGCCGGATCTCCTTCGCACCGACCCGCACTTCCGCAACTCCGACGTCGTTGTCGCCGAATATCCAACGCCCTCCATGCGCGGCCGCTACTCCACCGCGCAACTCGCGGAGATGCTTTGGCAGTCGCTGAACAAGCAGCAGGTTTGGGAGCACCACGATATCGTCTTCATCGCCCACAGCCTGGGCGGCCTGCTCACGGAAGAGATGCTCTTGAACCATCCTACCGATGCGGCACATGTATCCTTTGTCGCGTCCTACGCTACACCGCACCAGGGCTCATTCCTCGCCAGCTTCGCCAAGATCTACGATAGCGATCCGTTACTCACCGACTTGAGCTACGCCGATGATAACGTCTTCCTGACAAATCTCGAACAGCGGTGGCGTAGTTCGCCGTACACCATCGGGATCCATCGCTATTGTGCGTACGAAACCCTGGACACCGCATCCGGAGCCGGCATCGGCCATTATCTGCACGCTCACACCCGCGTCGTAAGCTTCTACAGTGCGACCTACGGATGCGATGTCGACACACCGCCGCAAAAAATAAACGCCGACCACATCGACATTGTGAAGCCATCGAGCCGGCAGGCCGATGCCTATACCTTCTTCGCCAAAATCTATCGCAACAACCCGATCACCAACATCACGGAAACCGTTCGCGACAACAAGGTCTCCGTACTCTATGTCGCCTGCGACCGCGCGAACTCCACAGACGACCTCGAGGTGCCGATCGCGCTCGATCCAGCGCAGCACGAACAACTCATTGCCGCGGTCGCCGAGTTTGTCGACACCCAAAAGGTGAAGAACGACCCTACCATCGCCGTAACGAAAGTCGATCCCGGGGGCATCGCCCACATCGCGTACTCTTTTCGCGGGCGTGGACATGAACTCGGCATCTTCGGTTGTCCCACGGGCCACACATCAATCCTTGTGCACTTCACCATCCGCAGCCTTGTGCCGCTGGTGGAATAGAGGAAACGATCCCCTGATGTATGAAAATGGTTCGATAGCATCCAACGATCGGAGAGCAAATTGAATTTGATGACGGCTAACCAGTTTATTCGCCGCGGGACGCTTGCCGCTGCTTTTCCAGGCGCTCGCTGGTTGGCCGTTAGCGCGCTTTTGTCGATAGGCACTTTGGCTGGCAACTCCCAGCGCCTCGTCCTCATCGATCAGGACGGCTCGGGCCCCGGCGGCTCCAACCAAATGGCCATGATGGTCCTGCTCCAATCCCCCCAGGTCCACGTCCTCGGCATCACCATGGTCAGCGGCAACGCGTGGGAGCCCGAAGAGGTCCAACATACCCTCCGCATGCTCGAACTCATCCACCGCACCGACGTCCCCGTAGTCCCCGGCGCCATCTTCCCCCTCCTCCGCACCGAAGCGGAAGCCATGCATGAAGCCCCGCTCATCGGCAGCTTCCCCTGGTACGGCGCCTGGGGCGACCTCGCCCACCACACCAGCGCGCAACCCTACCATGGCCCTTTCGTCCTTCCTCCCCTCGAAGAAGGCGAGCCCACCACCAAGCCGCTCGACGAAGACGCCGCCCACTTCCTCATTCGCCAGGTCCACGCTCACCCCCACGCCGTCACCATCTACGCCGCCGGCCCGCTCACCAACATCGCGCTCGCCATCTCCATCGACCCGCATTTCGCCGAGCTCACCCAGGGCATCGTCATCATGGGCGGTAGCCTAAACCCGCGCACCGACGACCCCGAGTTCGCCACCCATCCCCGCCACGAGTTCAACTTCTGGTTCGATCCAGAGGCCGTCCACATCACCCTCCGCGCCCCTTGGCCCCGTATCGATCTCACCGACGTCGACATCTCCATCAAGACCCAGTTCACCAAAGAGATGCTGCGCCAGATCTCCCAATCCAACTCGCCTGCCGCCCAGTACATCGCCCGCTACACTCACGAGTTCTATTACCTCTGGGACGAGCTCGCTGCGGCCGCCTGGATCAACCCCTGGATCATCACCAAAGAGCAGATCCTCTACGTCGACTGCGACACCTCGCCCGGCCCCAATTACGGCGACACTCTCACCTGGACCGCCGCCAACAAACCCACGCTCCCCGGCCCCGAGGGCGACATGCAGCCCGTGCACGTCCAGGAGGACCTCAATGTCCCGCTTTTCGACAGCACCTTTGTTGATCTAATGAAGGCAGCACCAGTGGCGCCAAGCGCGCAGCCCGCCACTCATTAAGCAAAACCCGAAAGACCGTGTAGAGTGAACTACAACCAGCAAGTCCAATTCAGCAAAGGAACCGACCGCATGCTGTCACGCGTCGCCGATTCACTGTACTGGATGAGCCGCTATCTCGAGCGCGCCGAACACGCCACGCGCCTGCTGGATGTGAACCTCAACCTCATGCTCGATGAGAGCCCCACCAGCTCCGATCACCGCTGGCTGCGGATGCTCGCCGCCCTCGGCAATCCCAAGCGCCTCAAGTGGAACGGCAACCCCTACGAGCTCGCCCGCAACCTCACCTTCGACACCTCCAATAAATCCTCAGTCGTCTCCTGCATCATCGCCGCTCGCGAAAACGCTCGCCAGGTCCGCGAGCAGATCTCCACCGAACAGTGGCAGAAACTCAACTCCCTCTACATCGAGGTCACCCGCCCCGAAGTAAAACGCGCCATGCAGATCGAGGCCAACGCCGAATCCGGCGAAGGTCCCACCGCCTTCCTCCAGGAGATGATGGAAGCCGTCCACCAATTCCAGGGCGTCACTGACTCCACCATGTCCCACGGCGAAGGCTGGCAGTTCATCCAGGTCGGCCGTTACCTCGAACGCGCCTCCGGCATGCGCCTTCTCCTCGAGGCCTATCACGGCGACGTCTGGTCCCACCCCGACCGCGTTCCCGAAGGCAACGAGTATCTCGACTGGATGGGCCTGCTCCGTTCCGCCACCGCCTTCGAGGCGTACTGCAAGGTCTACACCGCCGACCTCACGCCCGAGCGCATCCTCGAGTTCCTCCTCCTCGACGCCGAGTTCCCGCACTCGCTGCGCTTTTCCATCGACAGCCTCCAGTGCGCTCTCCAGGCCATCCAGCAAAAATCCGGCAAGACCCGCGCCGAAGAACTCAACCGCATCGCTGGCCGCCTCAGCGCTTCGCTCGGTTTCGCCAGCGTCGACGAGATCCTCCAGGGCGACCTTGTCGAATATCTGCACGGCATTCAACGTCAATGTCAGGCCATCCATCAAACCATCTACCACCTCTACGTCGACTATCCGATTCAGGCCGCGCTGGCTGGGTAAACCAACCATCAGGAAAGCACCACAGATATGCTCATCCCCATGAAGCCGCTGCAGGAGGGACCGATGTACTACTCCATCCGCCATCTCACCAAGTTTCTCTACAAGACTCCTGTCAGCGAAAGCATCATGGAGACGCGCATGCACCCGCGCTCCGACGTCCAGCAGCGCTGCCTCACCTTTCACCTCTCCGTCAGCCCGCGCTGTCGCGTCTTCAGCCACCGCGATCACTTCTCAAATCACGTCCATCACTTCGACATCCCCGGCCAGCACGGCCAGCTCGTCATCGTCGCCGAATCGCTCGTTGAGATGGCCATCCATGGTGAGATTCCCCGGTCCCTCCCCGCCGGCTCCTGGGACGAACTCGACCGTCTCGTCCATGAGGGCGACTTCTGGGAGATGCTCCTCCCCAGCGAGTTCGCCCGCTTCACCCCCGAACTCGAAGACCTCGGCAAACACCTCGGCGTCCAACGCAACGACGACCCGCTCAGCGCCCTCCACAAGCTCAATACCCAGCTCTGCGAATACTTCGACTACAAGCCCAAATCCACCAAGGCCGACTCCCCCATCGAACACGCCCTCACCACCCGGGCCGGCGTCTGCCAGGATTTCTCCCACATCATGATCTCGCTGGTCCGCTCCCAGCTTCAGATCCCCTGCCGCTACGTCAGTGGATACCTCTACCACGGCGATGCCCACAAGGATCGCTCCGAAAGCTCCGCCACCCACGCCTGGGTCGAGGCCTTCCTCCCCGAACTCGGCTGGATCGGCTTCGATCCCACCAACGACCTCGTCGCCGGCGACCGCCACATCCGCACCGCCATCGGCCGCGACTACTCCGACGTCCCGCCCACCCACGGTATCTACCGCGGCCGCACCAAGAGCGAGCTCAGCGTCGCCGTCCGCGTCGAACCCAGCGAAGGCACGCCCTTCCTCGATCGCGAACTCCCCGTCCCCGAAGACTGGTCCGTGCTCGTAGAAAAAGCTCAGGCCCTCCCCGAGCAGCCCCCACCCATGTCCCGCCACGCCCAGCAAGCCCAGCAGCAACAATCAACCGCCGCCGTTTCGCGATCCGCCGTTTCGCGATCGGCACGATAGGAAACATCCCACCACATCGCGTATGCTGGGCTACGTCGCTCACAATCATCATCCGCAGGGGAACAAGTTTTGCGCGTACTATCAATCTCTTTCATCTTGCTATCGTCCGTCTGCTCGAGCGCACAATCCGTCGCGAATCCTGTCCTGATCGACAGCGCTACCGCACACCAACACCTGACACAGCATCGACTGGCGCCGATCTCGCCGACCGCCAAGTCCTTTGGAACGTTCGGCGACTATACCGTCCAAGTCTTCATTGACACTGCTGGCAAAGTCACCAGCGCCACCGCTCTCAGCGGCCCGCAAAGTCTTCAATTCGACGCTCTCAGGTTCGCACGGACCCTAACCTACACACCATTCACCAAAGACGGTCAACCCGTCATCGCGACCACCGTCGTCACCATACCATTCGGTCCTAACTCGCCGAAGTACACAGATCCTCAACCCTGGCCCCAGGAACTTCAGGATGCCCAGGCAGACTGCCTTGACGCAAAATTGAAGAAGGCAGCGCCTGCAGACATCGCTAAGAAATGTACAGCGCTCGCCGATGCCCTCTACAAGCTCCCGATGAACGACGATTTCGTGAACCGAAGAATCACCTATCTCGATGCCGCCACCGATCTGCTTCTCAACAAGCAGCCAAAAGAGGCGTTGGTTCAAGCAGATCGCGCAACTGCTCTCGTGGAACAAGGCCATGACGACGGAGAGGGTTCAGCCTGGGCCTATCTCGTACGGGCAGAGATAGAGGCCGCCCTAAATCAGTTGCCGGCCGCCAACCTCGACCTGACCAAAGCCGAAACCTTCCAGCGAGCCGCGATGGAAATCGTCCAGAGCGATACCCTCAAAACAAAGTATTCCGCGACGCTCAAAAGCATCCTCACCTATCACGCTAAACTCCTCAAGGCGAGCGGCAACACCGCCGCTGCGCAAATCAAGCTGGACCAAGCCGCTAAGCTCTAAGAGCGCTCAAAGGTTCATCTTCTTAAACACTCGCTCCGGAATCGCGCGAATCACCGCCATGATCACGCGCCATATCCCCGGCACATACACCACGTCATCCCCGCGATCGATTGCCTTCACCAGGCTTGCCGCCACCGCCTCGACATCGGCAAACTTCGCGCTGCCCTTCATCCCCTCGGTCATCGCCGTCTTCACCGGCCCCGGCTTGATCGTCATCACCCGCACACCGTCGCGATCAATCCGATTCCGCAGCCCATCCACAAACGCGGTCAACCCCGCCTTCGAACTCCCATACACATAATTCGACTTCCGCCCCCGCTCGCCCGCAACCGACGACAGCACCGCCAGCGTTCCCGCATGCCGCTGCGCCGTATAATTCGCCAGCCACGTCAGCAAACTCACCGGCGCGACAAAGTTCGTGTGCAGAATCTGATCGGCTGCCGCAAAATTCTTTTCCGCGTCAACCTGATCCCCCAACACGCCCAACGCCAGAAACGCCACATCCAGCCCGCCCAGCGAATTAATCGCATGCGCCAGCACCTCAGCATGCGCGTTCGTGTCATCCAGATTCGCCACCGCCGATCCCACATGCGAAGCACCGCGCGTCTTAGCATCCGCCGCCACCACAGCCAGCTTGTCCTCATTCCGCGCCACCAGGTAAAGTGCATCGCCGCGGTTCGCCCACAGACGAATACAAGCCTCCGCAATCCCCGACGTCGCGCCCAGCACTAATATCCGCCGCGGCCCATTCTGCCGCGCCGCCGCAACCTCACCCGCTCCGGCCTCCTGCGCGCGCGGCGTGCGCAACGCCAACGGCTGCTCGTCCGCTACCGGACTCTTCGGCGCTGTACTCATTTGCCCACTCCCCGCACACCCAGTTGTCCGCCCACCACCCGTTCCCAGAATCCCGACGTCAGTGCCGGATCCTTATACCGCGCAAACTTCTCCCACTGCGGATAGAACGCCTGGAACTGCGCTGCCGTCATCCGCGCATCTTTCGCCGGATACAGCCTTCCGCCAAACTCGTTGGTCATCTCAGCAAGCCGATCGAACAGCGCAAAACTCTTCTCCGGCTTGATCGGGAAATCCAGCGCCAGCGTAATCCCCGGCTTCGGAAAACTCATCATCCCCGGCGACGGCACATCCCCAAACGCCTTCAGCACCGCCAGGAAACTCGCCAGCCCCGACTTCGCCACCGCCTGCAGCACCGCGATCGTTCCCTCCCGCGCATGCTCCCATGGAATCACATACTGAAACTGCAGCAGCCCACCCTTGCCATACATCCGATTCCACTTCAGCACCGCATCCAGCGGATAAAAGAACGGCTCATAATCCTGCAGCGTGCTCACCCGCTTCTTCATCTGCTTATTGAAGAACACCGAGTTGAACGCGCCCACCGTCATCCCATTCAGCACAAACCCCGGCAGCTCCATCGGGAACGTAAGCTTCGGCTTGCCCGACACCTTCAACGGCGCCGGCACCTGCGAGTGATCTCCTTGCATAAAAATCCCGCGGCAAAAGTTCTTGCCCGTCGACGTCACATCCACCCAGCTCACCGTGTACTCAATGTTCTCGGCCTGCCGCGTCAGATCCAAAAATTCGTCGATGCCATGAAACTGGATTCCCTGGTAATCAATCATCCGGCTCACGATCGGCTTCAGCCTCACCTGCGCCCACGTCATCACGCCCGTCAACCCCATGCCTGCAATCGTCGCCCCAAAATAATCCGGGTTGCTCGAGGGCGAGCAGTGCATCCGCTCCCCATTCGACCGCACCAGCTCAAACTGCGTTACATGGCGACCGAACGTTCCCGCATGATGATGGTTCTTGCCATGAATATCATTCGCAATCGCGCCGCCCAGCGTCACATATTTCGTCCCCGGCGTCACCGGCAGAAAGTATCCGCGCGGCACCGCAAAATCCAGGATCTGCGCCAGCGTAATCCCCGCTTCGGCCGTCAACAGCCCCGTCGCCGGATCGAAATCCAGCAGCCGGTTCATCGACGTCGTCTGCACCAGCGTCCCATCCTTCAGCAGGCAGACATCCCCATAACTCCTGCCCATGCCCACCGCGAGCGCGCCGTGATGCACGCCATCAATGGCCCGCGGATAGTCGCCCTGCCAGTGCAGCTGCTTCAGCTCTGCGTTGTATTCGGGATAGCGGCCCCACGATTCGAACGATGGCGGCCCAGCCGGCTTGTCGCCAGCTTCTGTAGGTTGCGGTGCGTTGAAGTCCAGTTCCGCGGACGAGGGCATGCCTATAGGATAGTCGATGCCCTCCTCCCCGAGCGAACATCTTGGTGATTACCGGACGGGTCGTTCAACCCCTTGAAAACTGCATCAAACGTCCCACTCGATTCCCCAAACCGCAGGCCATGCGCGTTCTTCATACAGTTTTCCTCCGGCGTAGGCTGCGTATTGAAAATCTCCATCGCCTGCACGAGCCAGCACATTCTCCCGACGCATGATGCCCGCGTTGTTCGCCAACACGTTCAGCGCCGGAAACTCCCCCGCCCACCTGCGCCGCGAACGCCTTTGTTCATGATTCCATCTCCCGTGCGGATCCCAGGGGAGTACTATCTTCATGGGATGTAAGCACTTGAATGTTCGGTACGTACCAAACTGAAACCGAGGCTCCCTCATGACCAAAAAGGAAAAGAAAAGCAAGAAGGCAAAGAAGAACGAGCACCTGGCAATCTCCGCCGAGGCCACCACCAGGCATTCTCAAGACCAACCGAAACCCTCTTCGAAATCTTCCGCTAAATCAGATGCCAAGGTCGATGCTCTCGTCCACGAAATCATCGAGCGCATCGCAGACAGGTGGACGATGGTCGTCCTCGATGTCCTGGCCGAGTACGGCACGGTTCGCTTCACCCAGCTCGGCAAGCTGGCCGGCGGCGTCAGCCAGAAGATGCTCACCAAGACGGTTCGCCAGATGGAAAGCGACGGCCTCGTCAAACGCACCGTCCACCCCGTCGTTCCACCTCACGTGGATTACACCCTCACCGATCTCGGCCGCAGCCTCGGCGAAGCCTTCTGCGGCGTCTGGGTCTGGGCCGAAAAATACTACGACGCGGTGGAAAAATCCCGCGCCGCGTTTAGCCACAAACCCTGACTTGCCTAACGGCACATCTTCGCCAGCTCATCCTCGGGCTGCGTCGCGTTCGGCAGCGCGACATTGCGTGTTGTCGCCGCCAGCTCCATCAACAACCCACCCCCCGGATAGGCCACCTTCGGATCGACGCTGTACGCCGGATCGGATTCGGCCTGCGGCAGCGAAACAAACTCAAACCCCCTCTTGCGAAACAGCCCAATCAACTCCGGCAGCATCTTCGCATCGAACGCCCCCACGTGCAGCAGCAGCACATACGGAATATCGCGCCCATACAGCCGCTGCGAGAGCGTCCGCGAGTACGTGATGTACTCGTCCGCCGTCGCCAGGTAGCTATCCTGCAGCGACGCTATCGCCGCCGCATCGTTCTTCGCCGCGCAGCGCGCATACGCGTCATTCCACATATAGTCGCCAAAATCCAAATTCACCTCGGCGATCTTGTACTGATGTCCGAGGAGGTAATCGCGCACCGCATCCCGCTTCGCCAGGGTGTCGCCCTCTTCGAGGTATGGATACCGGAACCAGTGCCAGTCTCCCTGCGGATCAATCTTTTCGAGCAGCGGTTGGTTCTCGACAATGTTATGGATGTACTTCTTCGCCGAGCTCTTATCCAGCGAGGGGTGCGACCATGTGTGGTTTCCCATAGGATTTCCAGACGCAATCCACTCCCGCAGCAGCTCCGTCTGATACGGATACTCGGCCGTCCGGAACCCGTTCACGAACCCGTACACCGGCGGCATCTTCTCTGCTTTCAGCGTCTTGATGATCGAGCGCACAGGCTCCGGACGATACTCCCCTGGCGGCAGAGGACCGTGCGCGGGCAGATCGTCGAACGTAAACGCGACCTGCAGCGGCGCTTGTTGGGCCGAAATTTGGGGGACGGCGAAGGCCGTCAACGCAAGGGACGCCAGGAAGAGGCGAGCGAACTTCATGGATTCAGTGTAGCGTTCGCGCATTTTCGCCACGCGCTTCCCGAATGCGGGCTACATGTCTGTGAGTACCTAAACAGGGCTAAGTCTTACGCCAAAAACACGAAAAGTGCGGCAAATGCCGCACTTTTCGGATATTTCGGGGAATGGCTTACGCGGTAGCGCGAGCTTTCTTCGCGGCTTCAAGAGCGCTCTTGGCCGAGACGGCCAGAGCGGCAAAACCGGCGGCGTCGTTGGCAGCGATGTCGGAAAGGATCTTGCGATCGAGGCCGATGCCCGCTTTCTTGAGGCCGTTGATGAACGTGGAGTAGCTCATTCCATTGAGCTTACAGGCGGCATTGATGCGCACGATCCAGAGCGAACGGAACTGGCGCTTCTTCTGCTTGCGGCCGATGTAGGCGAACTTGAGTCCGCGCTCGACGGCTTCCTGGGCTGCCTGGTAAAGCTTTGATTTGGTGAGGAAATAACCGCTGGCGCGCTTGAGAATCTTCTTGCGGCGGTCGTTGCGTTTGGTACTCCGTTTGACACGGGGCATGGTGTAACTCCTTTTGCGTGTATCGTTTAGCGGCTGGAGGTAAGGTAGGCCTCTTCACTCGCTGACTGCTTCGAATCTCGGTGGATTTACTGCGTAAATCCAGGGGCCTATACGCTTTGCGGCCCGTTGCTTTTCAGCGTCTCGACTCGAAAAACTTGCCTGCTGGCTACGCTCTAGGCGTAGGGCAACATGCGTGCGACCTTCGGGGTATCCTGCTTTGAAACCAACACGATACGGCCAAGTTTGGACTTGGTTTGGTTGGTTTTCGAAGTGAGGATGTGGCGCATCTTCGTCTGACCGCGCTTGAACTTACCGGAGGCGGTCTTCTTGAAGCGCTTGGCTGCGCCCGAGTGGGTTTTTAGCTTTGGCATGGTGATTCCTGATGGAAACGTACTATTGAACAACGTCATTCAGAATAGCATGTTTTGGGCAAAATTCGTGAGTTTCGTGTAAGACACAGCCCGGTTTCGGGTACTTACAGACATACTTAGCCTGGTTTCGGGACACAAATCGAGGTTAACTCCGTCCCAATGTGTCAAGCTCACTTTACACAATGTAAAGTGAGCTTGACACCCCTGTAAAGTTCGCTTGACTAGGGGGTGACGGCGAGCCTTTCGTGGGGTTGGGCGATCCGGATGGAGGCCATGCCGGCGGCGGTGGCGGCCTGGATGCCGATGTCGGCGTCCTCGAAGACCAGGCAGTCTTTCGGGTCGACGCCGAGACGCTGGGCGGCCAGGAGGAAGGGGTCGGGGGCGGGCTTGGGGTGGGCGTAGTCGCCGGCGCAGACCAGGGTGTCGAAGAGGTGGAGGATGCCGAGGGTTTCCAGCGAGCGGACGACGGACTCGCGGGTGCTGCCGGAGACTACTGCGAAGGGAATGTTGCCGTGCTGGAGGTGAATCTGATCGAGGACCTCGGGGACAGGGCGGAGCTGATCGATGAGGCCATAGTAGAGGCTCTCCTTGCGGTGGGCGAATTCCTCGATGGGGATAGAGAGGCCATCGCGGCGGTTGAGCTCGGTGACTACGGCGTCGACGGGGCGACCACCCCAGGCGTAGAAGAGTTCCTCGGTGAAGGAGGTGCAGCCGTACTCGCGGAGGGCCTGGGTCCAGGCGATGAAGTGGATGGGCATGGAGTCGGCGATGGTGCCGTCACAGTCGAAGAGGTAGGCCTTGAAGTCGCCTGCGGGGAGCGTGAGAGTCATAGATGTTTAGTTTACTTGGAGCAACGGGGCTTTAACCGATCGGCGATTAGGGAGCGGTCGCCTTTACGAACACTGCCTGCCGATTTTGGGCGGCGATATTCAAAAACTCCCCTTGTCCCAGATAGCAAAGGCTCGATCCCACGAAGTCAGCAGGCATACTGTAGAAGCCTTTCAGGGTCCCGTCCTCGGAGTTCAAGAGGAGCCATGTCACTTCAATGGGACCGAACTTGACCTCGGGGTGTTTTGGATCAAGTGCCTTGCCCTTGACTGGGTCTACGCGAGAGAAAGCCACTGCGAATTGCCCATCCACGTACTCCAGCTTCGTAGCGTTCGACTCAGGATATGGCTTTACTAACTGAATGGATTTGAGAAGATCGCCGGTCTGGTCAAAGATGCTCAGCGTCTCATCCATTAGCTCAACAAACGTGCCATTATTACCAGCAGCCACCGTTCCCGGCGCCCCATTGAAAAGGGTGAAGCTCTTTCCGTCCTTCAGGGAGACCGGGTGACCGTTCTGATCGAGAATTGCTATCATGGAGGTACCCTTAGGCGTCAACCCCTGGGATTTTTCGGAATCCTCTTTCACCGTATGGGGAATGAAGCCCTGGAGCATGGTGCTTCCATTCGACTGAACGGCGGACGAATTGATAAGAAATCCTTTGGGCAACTGTAACGTTGTTCTGGAGACTTCATCGCCAGAAGTGGAATATTTCAGAAGTGTGTTCTCGCCGCCATTCGTGAAGGTTGAAGCGAGAGCATAAACGTCTCCAGCCGGAGAGACCGCAAAATGCCATTCTGGTGAATCCCCCAGATCCTTCGGAAGCGGAAATGGCATGGGTTCCTGTCCGCTTGAGGAGAGGCGCAGAATTAATTTTGTTGTGTATGCTGGATCGCTGATGCCGAAGTAAGCCCTTCCTCTTGAATCACATTGAACACTACCTGCCCATGAAAAAGGAGGTACGTTGAGCGCATTCGGGGCACCTGGAACGAGCTTGAGTGAGGGAGGCCCTACTGCCAAAGGTCGTTGTGCAGACGAAGACTGTATTGGCAGCAGCACACAAAGCACAATAAAGAGCTGACAGCGCTTAGACCCATTACAAAGCAGCTCTAATAGCATCTTTATCCTTCGGCTTGATCATGTCGTGGGCCTTCACCTGCTGAGCGCGCTCGCTCTTGGCCACAAGGTAACTCTGTAACCAGGCCTCAAATTCCTGGGGTGTTGAAGATGCGGTCGCTGCCCCATGCTTCGTCGGCAAAAGGGCGTTCCACGAAGAGAAGTCCAGGTCGCCTAGCTTTTCAATCGTGATTCCTGCGCGGACAACGTTCGGTTTCTTGCAAGTGGCCGCCTAATAGACATAACAGCTATTGCCGCCACTTGCGCCGCAAGCCGGCATCGCTGCATCCATAGCGCAATTGACACCGGGGACGCCACCGTGACAGCTCTCCGTTTCCACCACCTGTTCTGTGCATGTACAAATGCCACTTGCGGGCATAGGGGGGCTTGGTTCGCCACACAGCCTTGAGACAGACATGAAGCCGGTACGGCCATAAAGATTGCGAGCAGAAAAAGCGCTTTCATGAAGTTCCCTCATTTTGAAGTCACCATCCGAACCACGCACTTAGAACTTTTGGCGCAACCAGATCGGTCGATGCCAGGCAACATACTATATCTGGGGGGGACGTCAAGATTATCAATCGGCAGTTTGGTCCAAATTATATGACTCTCGGACGCTGGGCGCTCCAGATTCGCTCCGGGGTATGCGGAGCGGGAAAAGGAGGTTCGGTCGAGATGACCGGTGGGTGTGTGGATGAGCGCGCTCTCCTTCGCACAGCTCGGAGTAAGGCGGCGGTCTTGCAGATTTCGCCGCTGTATCCGCGGATGAAGGAGTTTCGGGAGATGGTTCGGGGGTTGGATTCGGAGGGGAAGTTTGAGAATGGGTATTTGAGGGAGCATGTGGGTCCTGCGCGGACGGCGAGGGTTGGGATGACGGGGTAGGAGTTTGGGGTCGGACGTGGGAGTGTCATCACTACACTCTCCCGCAGCCTCATCATCACCCATTCATGACGACGAAGCCGTCATGAATGAGGCACCCCGCGATCACCGTGGCTTAGCGAGCAAACAGCAGATTCCCAGAGGGAATGACAGGAAGAAAGGCAAGGGCAACGGCCCGGGGCTAAAGCCCTTTGTGGGGTGGGGCTTTTCAGGGGGCTGAAGCCCCCTGCTAATCCGGAAGCGGGCGCTAGTCTTCGGGGTCGTCGGTGGGGCGCTTGCTGGTGGAGGTTATTTTGTCGGCTATGGCGGTGGGGACGAAGTCGTAGTGGTCCATCTCCATGCGGAAGCTGCCCTGACCCTTGGTCATCGAGGTGAGGGTGGTGCCGTAGGTGAGCATTTCGGCTAGCGGGACTTGCGCGTTGACGATGGCTCGGCGGCCTCGGGTGTCCATGCCTTGAACGCGGCCGCGGCGGCTGTTGAGGTCGCCTACTACGGCTCCGGCGGTGTCATCGGGGATATCGATTTCTACGCGCATGATGGGTTCGAGGAGTGAGGGCTTGGCGTTTTCCATGCAGGCGCGGAAGGCGAGGCGGCCGGCGATCTTGAAGGCCATTTCGCTGGAGTCGACGTCGTGGAAGCTGCCGTCGAATACGGTGGCCTTGAAGTCGACGAAGGGGTAGCCGGCTAAGTGGCCGCGGACGGCGGTTTCGAGGATGCCTTTTTCGATGGCGGGGACGAAGTTGCGGGGGATGGCGCCGCCGAAGATGTCGTTTACGAATTGGAAGCCGGCGCCGCGCGGAAGGGGTTCGATGCGGATCTTGCAGTCGCCGTATTGGCCGTGGCCGCCGCTTTGCTTCTTGTGGCGGCCGTGGCCGGTGGCGGTGGTGCGGATGGTTTCGCGGTAGGGGACCTTGGGGGATTTGAGCGTGACTTCGGTGTGATAGCGGCGGCGGAGTTTGGAGACGACGGCTTCGATGTGGAGCTGGCCGGCGCCGGCCAGGAGGAAGTCGTTGGTCTGGGGGTCGCGGTAGAAGCGGAGCTGGAGATCTTCTTCCATGAGCTTGTGGAGGGCGGGGGCCAGCTTGTCTTCGTCGGCGCGTGACTTGGGCTCGATGGCGTAGGTCATGGCGGGCTCGGGCGCGGGGAGGGGGTCGATGCGGAGGCCGTGGCCTTTGACGCCGAGGGTGTCGCCGGTTTGCGTGACGCGGAGTTTGGCGACGACGCCCAGGTCGCCGGCGTGGAGCTCGGGGACTTCTACTAGCTTGCGGCCTTGCATGATGCCGATGTGGGTGAGGCGCTCGGTCTCGGAGCGGGTGTAGTTTTCGAGCGAGGCTTCGTTGCGGATGCAGCCGCTGATGACTTTGAAGAAGGAGATGCGGCCGGCGAAGGGGTCGATGAGGGTTTTGTAGACGTAGAGGGCGGCGGGCTCGGTGTCGGAGAGAGGGCAGAGGACGGTGTCGGTGGGGGCGTCTGTGGCCGAAGCGGAGATGGAAGCGCCGTTGCCGTTGCCATTTTTGGAGGGCTGGAGGGTGTGGGCGGGGATGGGCGGGCGCTCGCTGGGGGAGGGGACGTAGAGCTTGAGGAAGTCGAGGAGGTGGTCGGTGGCGATGTTGCCGAGGGCGCTGGTGTAGAGGATGGGGAAGATGCGGTCTTCGCGGATGGCGTCGTGGATGGCCTGGATGAGGTGCTCTTCGGGGATGGTGCCGAGGGCGAAGAACTCTTCGAGGAGCTCGTCTTTGCCTTCGGCTACGAGTTCGACGAGGGCTTCGTGGGCGGCGCGGGCTTCGGCTTCGAGGTTGGCGGGGATGGGGCCGCGGGTGCCGGTGCCTTCGCTGGCTGGGGAGTACAGGAAGGCTTCCATGGTGACGAGGTCGACGACGCCGTGGAAGCCTTGTGCGTCGATGATGGGGAGCTGGACGGGGATGACGTGGCGGCCGAAGCGCTCCTGGAGGGCTTCGACCAATGCGACTCTGTCGGCGGCACCGTTAGCTTTGGGATGGCCGGAGTGATTGATGACCAGGATGCGGGGGATGTTGAGGTCGGCGGCGAAGTTCCAGACGGTGGAGGTGACGGACTCGATGCCGGATTGGGCGTTGATGAGGAGGACGGCGGCTTCGGCGGGGAGCATGGCGGCGCGGGCTTCGTGGACGAACATGTGGAAGCCGGGGGTGTCGATGAGGTTGATGCGGATGCCGGCCCACTCGGCGAAGGCTACGGCGTTGGACATGGTGATGCCGCGGGCGATCTCTTCTTCGTCGTAGGCAGTGACGGCGTTGCCGTTGCCGTTGTCGGTTGGCATGTGGGCGGTCTTGAGCATGGCGGAGATCAAGGCAGTTTTGCCGCTGTGCGAATGACCGGTGAACGCAATGTTGCGAATGTCTGTGTTGGCGTAGCTCTTCATCCTCATCTCCTTGGGTACGGGTTGACGAGGCGCAGGTGCGTTGTCAGACGACAAGAGCAGCGGGGATTGGGCGCTGCCGACAGCGACAGAAGGCCTGTCTTCAACGAGGACATTCTAGACCGCAAAGGGAGCTGGTGACAGGGATTTCGCCGGTAACCGGCGGGAGATGCGGAGATCGGTTGCGTGGGACGGTATTCGGCTGCGGGGGTGAGCGGGGGCTGGGGGAATTGGGGCAATTTTCTCCGAGTGTTTACACGAGCCGGTAGGGGGTGAAGGTAGATTTTTGTGCGGAGGTTCTCCCAATGAAGATGCAATGGATTGCGGCGCCGATTTTGTCGGTTGCCGTTGTGGCTGGATTGCCGTTAATAGCGGTCGCACAGGCGAATGATGGGCACGGAAACGGGCAGGGACAGGGGCAGGGCGAGGGACACGGCCAGGGGAACGGACATGGGAACGGGCAGGGCGATGGGCACCGCGAGTTTCGCTTCGCTCCGGGCACGCTGGTGCTGAGCCGGACGGTGTATGTGGGGAATGCTTCGACGGTCAAGATTGGCGAGACGCTGCCGTTTGGATGCCAGGGTGGAGCGACCGGGCTGACGGTGCAGGTGCCGCTGCTGGCGGGTGGAACGACGGGCGTGGCGGTGCCGTGCGGCGTGGCGTCGGACAACGGTGAGTTTCCGAACCTGTCGGATTCGCACAATGTGTGGAACAACGCGAACTCCGACCCAACGTTTGGCGTGACCTCGCCGGTGTTTCTGGATGACGTCACCACGGACGGATTCGTAGTGGGAACGCTGCCGATTCCGGATGATCAGATTGTGACCAGCTTCAGCTCGAAGTCGGAGCTGGCGTTGAACCGGTCGGTGGACGGGAAGTCGCTGACGTTCGTGGCATACCGGGGCGGCGTGGGATGCGGCGGGTCGACGGTTTCGCCGACGCGGCCGAACCTGCTGGATGTGTCGAATGGCAACACGCCGGGCGTATGCGATCCGACCAACCCGGTGTTCGGATCAGATCCGAACAATCCCACGGTGCCGACGGCTTACTACCGTGCGGTGGCCGAGGTGACCGAGGATGGCCAGATCACGTACACCGACGGCAACGCCTACAGCGGCGATAACGGACGCGGGGCGATGAAGGGTGGCAACGGGCTCTACTACCTGGTGGGCAACGACAACAACGGCAACCTCTCCAAGTCGGATTTGACGAAGACACAGGATGGCGTGAACCTGGTCAACGATACGGGTGTTGAACTGCTCTTCCCGGGTGGGTCGCCTGCGCTGCCGCCGAACGTCAACATGGTTGGACGGCTGGAGATTGGCACGGACAAGCCGGGCAAGGACACCAACTTCCGCGGCCTGACGATCTTCAACAACACGGTGTATATGACCAAGGGCAGCGGCAGCAATGGCATCAACACGGTCTACCAGGCGGGCACAGCGGGAACGCTGCCTACGGGTTCGGCCGCGGCGCTGGCGACTGTGCCAATCACCGTGCTGCCGGGCTTCCCGGACACCACCGCAAGCACCACAACGGATTTTCCCTTCGGCCTGTGGTTTGCCAATCCCACGACGCTGTATGTATGCGACGAGGGCGATGGAACGCTGGTGTCGCCGGCAGTAAACGGCAACGTTGCGGATACGCAGTCGCAGCAGACGGCCGGGCTGCAGAAGTGGGTGTTGAAAGGCGGCACGTGGACGCGCCAGTACATCCTGCAGAATGGGCTGAACATTGGCGTGCCCTATAGCGTGGCGCGGTATCCGGCGGCGCTGAATCCGGCGACGGGTGGCTGCCGCAACATCACCGGGCAGCATAACGATGATGGCACGGTGACCGTCTTCGCGGTCACGTCCACCATCAGCAGCAATGGTGACACGGGCGCCGATCCGAACAAGCTGGTGAAGGTGACCGATCGCCTGGCCGACACGACCCTGCCGGCGGCGAACAGCCACCTGGGACGGTTTGAGACGGTACGCAGCGCACAGGCGGGCGAGGTGTTCCGCGGGATCGCGCTGGCGCCCACCGGCTCCAATGGCGGCTGGTAAACGCTGAGCAGAAGCCGAAGGGCACGGGCCGCGAGGATGTCTCGCGGCCCGTGCCTTTTTTGTGGGGGGGAGTTTGTGGGGCGGGGAGTTAGAGGCTGCGCTGGACTCGCTGGGAGAGGCGGAGGAAGGCGCGGATGGCGAGCGTGGTGAGCAGGGTGAGGCTGGCGCCGATGAAGAAGGCGAGGGGCATGTACCAGCCGCCGAGGATCTCGTGCGTCGGTGATTGCGGGATGAAGCCCTGGGTCCCGGCGTTGACGAGATGACCATTGGCTACCCAGACTCCGGTGTAGGCGGGGAAGATGGCTTTGAGGATGCCGGTGAGGAAGAGGCCGACGCCGAAGGCATAGCCGAAGATCGCGGCAAAGAAGACGACGATGCCGGTGACGCCCTTGGTGGCGAGGCGCAGCGTGGCGCGGAGGAGCTTGATAGGCGAGAGGCTGCGGCTGGCGGCGCGGATGAGTTCACCGTCGCGGTACTCGGCGGCGAGCTGGGCGGGGGTGCCGAGGCCCGCGAGGACGGTGTGGACGGGCGCGCCGGTCTCGACCGAGTCGCGGATGTGCGCGGAGATTTCGCGGAGAATCTCTTCGCGCTCGGCGAGGGGGAGGGGCGCGAGCTGGGTGCGGAGGTCGGCGAGGTAGGCTTCGATGGGTTGCGTCGGTTGCTGGGCCAGGGTCATTGGGATTGCTCCTGCTGCGTGGGGATCGGCTGCGTGGGGATCGGCTGGGTGGGGATCGGCTGGGTGAGGACCGGTTGGAGGAGGTTGTCGACGCCGCGGGCGAAGTCGGTCCAGGCGGCGGCCATGAGGCGGAGGCGCTGGCGGCCGGCGTCGGTGAGGGAGTAGTACTTGCGGGGGTGGCCGGCTTCGGCTTCTACCCACTCCGAGGTGAGCATGGCTTCGGCCTTGAGGCGATTGAGGATGGGGTAGACGGTGCCTTCGGCGAGCACGAGCTGGGAGTGCTGCTCGAGGAAGCGGATGATCTCGAGGCCGTAGAGACGGCCGTTCCAGAGCGCGGCGAGCGCGGCCATCTCGACCGCACCCTTGCGCAGCTGGGCCTCCCAGGGTCCTGCGCGGAGTCCTTCGCGGACGGCGAGGGTTTCTTGCGTCGTATCAACGTCTGGATTATTGCGGGCCATGCACTATACCTCGGATAGCTATATATAGTGCCTGGCATGGGCTTTGTCAAGGTATGGGAACAAATACGTGGGCTAACGCGTAGCAGACGCACACGAGGTGATGGGTATGAGGCTGAAAATGAGGGTTTTAGGCGTGGTATGGCTGGTTGCGGTTTCAGCGGTTCCCTGCTGCGTGCGGGCGCAGGCGCCGGTGCCTGCGGGGGAGCAGGCGGAGTTGACGCAGACGGTGGCGGCGCTCGATGCCAAGCTCTTCGACGCGTATAACCATTGCGACCTGAAGACGCTGGGGGCGATGGTGTCGGATGACCTGGAGTTTTATCACGACCAGACTGGGCTGATGGTGGGCAAGGCGCCGTTTCTGGAGGCGATTCAGAACAACATCTGCGGCAAGGTGGAGCGCACGCTGGTGCCGGGGTCGATGGAGGTGTATCGGCTGAAGGGGTTTGGGGCGGTGGAGATTGGGGTGCATCGCTTTCGGCATCCGGGAGATGAGAAAGAGTTAGGCGGCGAGGCGAAGTTTGTGCAGATCTGGCAGAACAAGGATGGCGTGTGGAGGGTGACTCGGGTGATCAGCTACGACCACGAGTCGCTGACGAAGTAATAAGAAGCAGATCCCTGCGGGATGACAACCAGAAAAGCACGAGCGGGAGCCTGCGCGGATGGCGAAGGCTGGGATCATCGCCCGCCCATGTCTCAGAAGCGAGACATGGGGCACCCGGTGTCGTGGTGGTTCGAGACGAGGTGGATGAGGTTAGTGAATGACGCCGTAGTGGTCGAGGAGGATGATGACCAGCAGGGCGAGGAGGATGACGCCCAGGCCGATCTGGGTTCCGATGCGACGTTGTTTGGGGGTGGGGGGGAGGCGGCGTTGCTGCGAAGGGTTTGGAGCGTGGTTACTGCTGGACCAGCCAGCGTTTGGCGATTGGGACACAGCGGCCTCCAAACTTCGAACCAGCATACGCCAATTTTCGATTCAGCTTATTTCTTTTTAGGCATAAATGGCAGCTTCAAATTGCTGGATGGCGGCATCGTCCCAGGCGTGGGAGGACTTGCGCCAGGTATCTCCTTGCTCCTGAATGTAGTTGGGAAAGTCGGATCGGCAGAAGCTGAGGTGGGCGGCGAAGTCGATGAAAGCCTGGGCGGTGCCGTCGAGGTAGAGGACGCACTGCATGCCGTCGCGCGACCACTGGACGCTGGCGATGCGCTCCTTGTCGGGGTCGGGGAGCGAGGTGCGGTTGTAGATGAGCATCGCGTCCATGATGCTGTGCTCCTGCGTCTCCTGCGAGCGGTCGCAGGCGTAGAGGTAGCCGGCGGGACCTTCGTCTTCGAAGACGGCGGTCCAGGGAGGCGCGGGGGAGTTGGAAGAGAGAAAGGCGCGGCCGGGAGTGAAGGTAAGCGAATCCATGCTGGTTCTAGGGTACTAGGGTTGTTCGTTGTTCGTTGTTAGTTCTCAGTTGTCAGTTGTTGGTTGCTCGTGACGGCGTTGGCACCGTTCCGACTGAGAACTGACAACCTCTCGCTTGGGGGGCATTCGATACACTGGCAGAGACGATGAGATTGCGCAGGTTTTATATTGGGCGGCCGCAACAGGTTGCTGCGTTGTTGCTGCTGGTGCTCTTTGGCGAGTGCTTGTGGATGATTGGCCATCAGCCGCTGGACGCCACCGACTACCGCTATGCGCACTGCGGGCGCGAGATGTGGGAGAGCCCGTCGGTGCTGCAGGGATACTTTACGACCTGCGGAAATCTGAATGGGGATGGCACGCTGGCGTATCGGCTGGCGGGGTTTCCGCTGACCGTGCAGCGGGCGGCAATGCTGAGCGTGGACCACTTTCGTAAGCCCGAAAACAAGCTGTATGCAAATGGCAGCCTGAATGGAACGACGTGGGAGGCTCGCCACGAACTGGGCTTTGTGAAGTACCTGCTGCGGCTGCCGTTCGTGCTGTTTGCGGTGTGGCTGGGCGGTGGATTGTGGTGGGTGTCGAAGCGATTGTATGGGCCGGAGGGTGGGGCGTTTGCGCTGGCGATGTATGTGTTCTGCCCGGCGATTGTGAAGTACGCGACGCATCCGAACAATGAGATCCTGGCGATGTGGGGGCTGTATGGGCTGATCTATACGGCGATGGGCGTGGCACATGCGCTGCAGGGGCCGCGGAAAAAGTGGAAGCCGCGGATCATCCTGCTGACCGTCGCGCTGGGGCTGACGGCGACTTCGCATGTGCTGGCGGCGATCGTGGGATTTGTGGCGGGGATGGCGTTCTTCTTTTACCTGGCGGAGCGGCGGCGCGCGTATGTGGCGCAGATTATGGTGTATGCCGCGCTGGGTGCGCTGGTGATGGTGTTTGCCAGCTTCAGCTTCAAGCTGACGGCGTTTCTGTATGTGTTCACGGGCGGCAGCGCGCGGTGCTGGTTTGCGCTGGATGCGATGCGGCGGTTTGCGACGTCGCCGGTGAACGCGGGGATCGTGGTGGCGACGGCGGTGGCGATGGTGGTGTACGTGTGGAGCAGGCGCAGCCGGTACTTTGGGAATACGGCTCCGCTGCTGATGTTGCTGCTGCTGTTTCCGCTGTATACGACGCAGGTGGTGAGCGCGCCGTGGGTGTGGGCGCTGCCGTTTCTGTTTACGTTTGTGGGTGGGGTGTTCGCGGACGTGCTGGATCGGCCGAGCGCGGACGTGCGCGCCGCGGTGGTCGCCAGGACGGGCAGAGAGCGGAAGATGTTCCTGGTATTGACGGCGGGCGTGGTGGTAACGCAGGCGGTGCTGTGCTGGGTATGGATGGCCGGGTTGTTGCACCAGTGAGTCGTGGGTAGTGAGTGGTGGCGGCATCCTATGGGGGATGGGTAGAGAGTTAACTTCCTCAGGGCCGGGTGCGTATAGGCTCTAGATACATTCCCTCGAGGCCGTGTCGCGTATGACGTTTGGTAAAACCGCTGTTCGTTCGGCACTGGCTGCGGTGCTGTGCAGTTGCGTGCTGCTGGGGATCGGCGGGTGCAAGCGGCATCGGCGCAAGGCTACGTCGCCGCCGAATACGACCGATTATGCGGACAACGTTCAGCGGGTGGTGGGCTCGCCGAAGCTAGAGGGTTTGCGTTGGCCGGACTATGCGGATGATCAGGCTGCGGTGCAGAGATTTTATGACGACCGCGATAACGAGCTGGCGTGGACCCGCGACGGCAAGCCAACCAAGGCCGCGATGGCGCTGCTGCAGTTGTTTCAGGATGCGGCGCAGAAGGGGCTGAATCCGACGGACTATGACGTGGACACGGCGGGCCAGGGGCGCTGGTCGCCGCGGTTGAAGCGGCTGGCGGCGATTGCGAAGACGAAGGACACCTCGGATGCGGCGCAGGATGCGGTGGCGCAGTTTGATGTGGCGATGACCATCTCGGCGATGCGGTACCTTGAGGACCTGCATGTGGGGCGGGTGAATCCGCAGGCCCTGAACTTCGATATTGATGCGCCGGCGAAGCGCACGGCGTTTGATGTGGCTACGCTGTTGAATGATCATGTCGTCGACGCAGACGATGTGGCGCAGGTGGCGGCTGGCGTGGAGCCGGCGAATCCGATGTACAAGCAGACCGAGCAGGCGCTGGCGGCGTACCGGGCGCTGGCGATGGAGCAGAGCGCGGCGGCGCCGGCTGCGTTGCCGGCGCTGCCGAGTGGGGCAAAGCCTGTGGGTGTCGGAGGATGGTATGCGGCAGTGCCGCAGCTTTGGACGCGGCTGCAGCTCGAGGGAGATGCAGAGGCGGCGAGTGAGGACGCGACGAATGGTCCGCAGAGCTACAACGCGAAGGTTGCGGCGGCGGTGAAGCACTACCAGGAGCGGCATGGGCTGCAGGACGATGGCAAGCTGGGGCAGGCGACGATCGACAGCCTGAATGTGCCGATGAGTGTTCGGGTGCAGGAGCTGACGGATTCGCTGGAGCGCTGGAGGTGGCTGCCCGATAACTATATGCAGCCGCGGGTGCTGGCGAATCTGCCGGAGTTCATGCTGCGGGCATATGAGGCGGACCACTCACTGGCGTTCAAGATGAAGGTGATCGACGGCGAGACGAAGGGCAACCACGATACGCCGATGTTTGTGCGGCTGATGCGGTACGTAGTGTTTCGGCCATATTGGAATCTGCCGCCATCGATCATCAAGAAAGAGATTGTGCCGCACCTGGTGAAGAGCGGGCTGGGGTATCTCGCGGCCAATGACTACCAGGTGTTCAAGAACGATGGCACGGTGGTGACGAGCTTTACGGTGCAGGATATCGCGCACCTGCGCTATAACGTGCGGCAGCTGCCGGGGCCGAAGAACTCGCTGGGGCTGGTGAAGTTTTTATTTCCGAATGCGTACGACGTATATATGCACTCGACGCCGGAGCTGTATTTGTTTGGGCTGTACCGCAGAGACAGGTCGCACGGCTGCGTGCGGCTGGAGCATGCGGACCAGATGGCGCTGTGGGTGCTGCATGGCGATCAGAGCGATCCGGACGCGCAGAACGGATGGGACGCGGACAAGATTGATGTGGCGATGAACGGCGAGATGAACAATCGCACGGTGAGTTTGAAGACGCCGCTGCCGGTGGTGATCGGGTACTTTACGGCGATGCCGGATGAAGACGGGTCGACGCACTTCTTCAACGACCTCTATGGGTATGACAAGGACCTGGAGGCCGCGATTGCGAAGGGGCGGCCGTATGAGCGCGGCGAGATGAAGATCAATCCGAAGCTGGTGCCGGGCGAGACGGAGTAGGCGAATCCCCTGCGGCGATGCGTGCGCGGGCGGCGTCGATGTGCGGTTGCATGGACTTGAGATAGTCCTTAAGGCGTTGGCCGCGGCGCTGCTCGAAGGTGCGATCGAGGAGCTCGCACTGGGCGATGCGATCGAGGCGGAAGGTGCGGAAGTCCTGGCGCATCTCGCACCAGGAGACGAGGGTCCAGGTGCCACTCCAGCAATAGAGGGCGAGGGGGCGCACGGTGCGCTGCGAGGGCTCGCCATCGAGGCGGGTGTAGGCGAAGCTTAGTGCGCGGCGGGCGGCGCAGGCGGCGTGCACGCGATCGAGCAGACGGCGCAGAGCCTGCGACATCTGGAAGCCGGGGACGTACATCAGGATCGCGTCGAGAGATTTGGCGAGCTCGGGTGGGAGAACGGCTTCGATGCGCGCGAGGGCGTTGCCGGCGGCGAGGGCGTTCTCCGCGCCACCCCAGGCTTTGACCAGACGCGCGCCGAGGACGAGAGCGGTTAACTCTTCCGGCGCGAACATGAGGGGTGGGAGATCGAACTCGCGGCGCAGGGTGTAGCCGACGCCGGCTTCGCCTTCGATGGGCTGGCCGGCGAGCTGGAGATCACGGACGTCGCGATAGATGGTGCGCTCGGAGACCTGAAGGCGCTCGGCGAGGGCGCGAGCGGTCTTCAGGCGGCCGGAACGCAGCAGCTGCACGATGCGGAAGAGGCGGTCGGCGCGCCTCATGCGCGGTGCTCGTTCGAGGCGCGGGACGCGCGACTAGAACATTTTGCTGTGCAGGCCAACGTGGTTGCCCTCCGAGTCCTGGAGGCAGGCGTAGAAGCCGAAGCCGCCGGGAATCTCCGTGCGTGGGATGAGGATGGGAGCGCCGAGCTTTTCCGCGCGCTTGAGGCTGGCGTCGAGTTTGCCGTCGGCGTTGAGGTAGACGACGGCGCCGTCGCTGGAGGGTTTGTGGTTGGGGCTTTGGACGATGCAGCCGCTGACTCCGCCGTCCTGGTGCGGGAAGATGCTGCAGGGCGCGCCGCCGGGATAGGGAACCAGCTTGGCGTCCAGCAGGGCCTCGTAGAAGCGGGTGACGCGCGCGAAGTCGGTGGCGGGGATTTCAAACCAGGTGACTGCGTTGGTTTCAAACTTGCTCATGGTGTGTGTCTCCTGCGAAGGTTTGTACGACAACCAAAGAGTAGGAGAGGTCTACTGACAGCATTGTGTCAGTAGTGTGGCAGGAGGGGAAGGAAAAGAAAAGCGTACCCGATGGGTACGCTCTTTTGCTTTCACGTGGCAGGTCACTTGACGGTCCAGACGCTCGGCTTCAATTTTTGCATGTGGGTGGGGGCTGCTGTGTCCTTGAGTTCGGTAAAGGCGGCGGTATCGGTCGCATCCCTTCGTTTGGCCGTCATGCTCGAACCCGCGGGGTAGGCAGCGGCCGAACCGCCGCTGACGCGCCCTGAGGAGCCAACATCTTCGCGGTCGAGGGTGAACTCGAAGTAGTAGACCGAACCGGCCTTGGCATCGAGCGGCGCTGTGCCGATGTTTTCCTTTTCGTCGTCGAGCGAGGACTGGCGGCTGACACAGAGTTTATGGCTGCCGGCGGAGATGGGGACGGCGATGTACGACGCGCCCTTCACGGCGCCCACCCATGTCCCGTCAACGGCGAAGCGGACGGTGGGATCGGAGGGAAATTCCTGTCCGGTTTCCTTCTGAATGAGGACCACAAGCGCCTGGCCTGCCGGGGGCGTGAGGGAAGGTGTGGTTTTGCCGTGAGACACCTTGTACTGCGTTGTGTCATTGCCGCAGGCGGCGGGAAGCGGGTCAGCCTTGGCGATTGCTGGAACGGCAAGGAACGCGACGCCGAGGGTGAGGGATAGCGCGAGGAAGTTGCGGACCTTCATGGAGTCTCCGTGGACGAAGTCGTAGAAGCGTTCTCTAGCGGGGTAATCGTTGAAAACCACTGTACACCACGGTAAGGCGCTGAGGCCTAGTAGGCGTCGCCGCCGGAGTCGCCGAGGTGGGTGGTGTCGAGGTTCTCGAAGCGGGTGAAGTCCGCGAGGTAGGCTAGCTTGACGGTGCCGGTGGGACCGTTGCGCTGCTTGGCGATGATGATCTCGGCCTGGCCTTTGATGTCTTCGTTTTCGCGATCGTAATACTCTTCGCGGTGGATGAAGGCGACTACGTCGGCATCCTGCTCGATGGAGCCGGACTCGCGGAGGTCGGAGAGCAGGGGCTTCTTGTCGCCGGTGCGCTGCTCGCTGCCGCGCGAGAGTTGCGAGAGGGCTACGACGGGGACGCCGAGTTCTTTGGCGAGCGCCTTGAGGCCGCGCGAGATGCTGCTGACTTCCTGGGTGCGGTTCTCGAATTGCTTTTTCGAGCTGCCGGAGGAGCCGGTCATGAGCTGGAGGTAGTCGATGACGATGAGGTCGAGGGCGCCTTCCTGCTGGCGGAGGCGGCGGGCTTTGGCGCGCATCTCGGCGAGGGTGATGCCGGGGGTGTCGTCGATGAACATCTTGGAGTTCATGAGGCGGTCGAGCGCGGCGATGAGCTTGCCCTTGTCTTCGCGGGGGATGAAGCCGGTCTGTAATTTTCGGGAGCCGACCATGGCTTCGCTGGCGAGCATGCGTCGGAGGAGGGACTCTTTGCTCATTTCGAGCGAGAAGACGGCGACGACTTTCTGATCTTTGACGGCGCAGTTCTGCGCGATGTTGATGGCCCACGCGGTCTTGCCCATGGAGGGGCGGGCGGCGATGATGATGAGTTCGGAGTTCTGGAGGCCGCTCGTCATCTTGTCGAACTCGATGTAGTGGGTGGCGAGGCCGGTAACTTCCCTGCCCTGCTCGTAGAGCGCGTCGATGCTGCCGAAGGAGCTGGCGACGATTTCGGGGATGTTGGAGAAGCCGCGCTGGATGGCGGAGTCGGCTACTTCGGCGAGACGGACTTCTACGTCGTTGAGGACTTTCGTCGCGTCTTCGGTCTGGTCGGCTGCGGCGGCCATGCCCTCGTTGAAGATGCCGAGGAGCTGGCGGAGGAGGGATTTGTCCTTGACGATGCGGACGTAGGACTCGATGTTGGGGTTGCGCGGGATGCCTTCGGTGAGGAAGGCAAGGTAGGCGGCGCCGCCGATTGCATCGAGCTCGCGGCGCTTGGTCAGCGCGTCCATTACCGTGATGAGGTCGACGGCGTGGCCGAGCGCCATGAGGTCGACCATGATGCGGTAGATGCGCTGGTGGGAGTCGAGCGCGAAGTCTTCGGGGCGAAGCTTGGCGGTGGCGTCGGTGATGGCGACGGCGTCGAGGAGCATGGCGCCGAGGACGGTGACCTCGGTCTGGATGGAGGACGGTAGGCCGTCGTTCGGGTTGGGCATGATTAAGGCGGCCATGAGGTTAAGTTTACGTGGAGGTGCGGTGCGTTTTTCGGGGTCGTTCGGTGGAGAACTGGGACGGGATGTGGAGCGCTCGACAGGCGTGTCCTGCCGGACGGGCCCACTGCGCGTGGAGCGGCAACTTCGTTGCGGGCAGAGGCCTTCGGCTGGGCGCTTCCGTTGGTCGCGAACGGAATCTTCTTTCCGACCAACGGGAGGTCCACGCGAAGCCGTAAAAAGGCGTGTGAACGCCCGCCCCACGCGTAGTGGGTACTTCTGTTATTCAACAGGTTTTAAGAGGCCGAGGGTCTGGGCAATAAGGGCGGCGGCGGCTTCGGGGGTGTGGAGGCTGGTGTCTAGGGTGAGGCGAGGGGTGGGCATGTGCGAGGCATCGAAGACTCCGTCGGCGTGGAGCTGGTCGAAGAGGGCGGTGGAGGTTAGCTTCTGGAAGCGCTGGCGCGAGGGGTTGTCGAGGCGCTGCTTTAGCTCGGGGAGCGGGCAGGTGAGCTCGATGAAGTCTACCGTCGCGTGGTGGCGGGCGAGGACTTCGAGAGCCGCTGGGATGAAGGTGGGGCGGACGGTGCGTTCGGGGGCGAAGGTGAAGATGACGCCGGGGAGGTTGGTGGCGGCGGCGTGGTCGAAGACGGAGAGCCAGATTTGTTCGCGGAGGTCGACGAAGGGTTGGGAGCCGAAGTCGAATACGGAGAGCAGGAGGTCTACGGCGAGATGGTTGTGGAAGAGTTTGTAGCCGGTGAGCGCGGCTAGGTGTTGCGCGACCGTGTGTTTGCCGGTGGCGGGGAGGCCGTAGAGGAAGAGGAGGCGCATGGGTTTGCCTGGATGATCGTGCGATCGCGATGGGCCTATCGCTTTGTTTGAAGGTTGAGGCCCGACGAGCGAAGGACCAATGCGGGGGTCCTTCGCTGCGCTCAGGATGACGACGAAAAACAGGCAACGGCAAATGCGGACACAAGTGACGACGGCAAAGGCGGTGAATCGTTACTTGGCGTCGGGGTGTTGGAGGGAGCAGTGGCTTAGTTCGCGGCCGCAGAGGCATTTGTTTTCGGCGGCTGCTGTGGGCGAGCGCTCGGCGTAGAGTTTTTGCGCGGCGATGAGGCCGTCGCCGAACTTGGCGTTTAGCTGCGGGATGGATTTGACGACTACTTGTTCGAGGGCGCCGATGAGGGCGATGGTGTCCATGTAGTCGAAGAAGCCGAGGTGGGCGATGCGGAAGATCTGGCCCTTCATCTCGCCCTGGCCGTTGGTGATGATGGCGGCGAAGCGGGATTTTAGTTCCTTGACGAAGATGCCGGAGTCGACGCCTTCGGGGGCGAGGACGGCGGTGGCGGCTGCTCCGGAGGCATCGGGGGCAAAGAGTTTGAGACCGAGAGCGAGCATGGCGGCGCGGGTCATGGCGGCTACTGTTTCGGCGTTTTCGATCAGGCGACGGCGACCTTCTACGAGCGAGCCTGCGGGATTCTCCGCTGTGGCACCTTGCGCGGCGATCCAGTCGAAGGCTGCGCCGAGAGCGGCGATGAGGGCTACGGCTGGCGTGTAGGCGGACTCGCCTAGCTTGGCGTTCTTGCGCTCCTTGCGGAGGTCGAAGTAGTAGCGCGGATTGTAGGTGGCTTCCATGCGGTCCCAGGCGCGGGGGCTGATGGCGAGGTAGCTGAGGCCGGGGGGGATCATGACGGCTTTCTGCGATCCGCCGACTAAGACGTCGACGCCCCAGGCATCCATATCGAGGTGCGTGGTGCCGAGGCCGGTGATGGCGTCGACGATGAGGAGGGCTTCGGAGTGCGTGTCCTTGAGGAGCTTGGCGATGGCGGGGACGCAGTGCCTTACACCCGTCGACGTCTCTGTCGCTTGCATGAAGACAGCGCGGGTTTCGAGGTGCAGCGAGGCCTTGACTTCGTCGAGCGAGAAGGTCTGGCCGTAGGGCGCGCTGACTACGTCGACGTGACAGCCGAAGGCTTTGCAGATGCCGGACCAGCGCTCGCCGAATTTTCCGGCGGTGAGGATGAGGACGCGGTCGCCGGGCGAGGTCAAGTTGGAAACTGACGCTTCCATGGCGCCGGTCCCTGAGCTCGAGAGCAGGATGACGTCGTTGGTGGTGCCAACGAACTCCTTGAGCTGGGCGAGGACGCGGGTGTAGAGGGCGCGGAATTCGGCGGTGCGGTGATGGATGTCGGCCGCGGCCATGGCGAACTGGGCGGCGGGAAGCAAGGGCGTTGGACCGGGCGTGAAGAGACGTGTCTTGCGGATCATGGCTTCTATTTTACCGGGTGGGATGGGATGACGATTGTCAGGGGATTTGGGGGACGTTTGGCGCTTGTGGGTGGGAGAAAGGTGGGAGAGACTTGCAGCATGACGATCCACATGATCTGGAAGACGCTGTACTGGGCATGGATTTTGACCGAGGTGTGGGTGCTGGTGGTGACGCGGACGCGGCACAGCAGCGGCGAGGTGCGCGATCGCGGATCGCTGTGGGTGCTGTGGTTTACGATCTTTGGCGCGATGTTTGTCGGGTCGTGGGTGGGTGCGGTGTATCAGCCGGCGATGTTTGCGGCGGGACACTGGCTGCGGTATGTGTGCCTGGGATTGCTGGCGGTGGGGCTGGCGATCCGGTGGTCGGCGATTTATACGCTGGGCAGATCGTTCAGCTCGAACGTTGCGATTCATGCGACGCAGACGCTGAACCAGTCAGGACTGTTTCGGTGGATGCGGCATCCGTCGTACACGGGGATTCTGCTGATCTTTCTGGCGGTGGGATTGGCTACTCGGAACTGGCTGGGGTTGGGGATTATTGTGTTGCTGCCGGCGGCGGCGCTGCTGTACCGGATTCATGTGGAGGAGGCCGCGCTGGCGGGGGCGTTTGGCGCGGAGTATATGGCGTATAGCCAGAAGACCAAGCGGCTGATTCCGGGGATTTACTGAGCGGGACGGTTAGACTGGTGGATGGAGAGTGAATGATGGCTGCGATTGGCGACAAGCTGGGCAAGGATATTGTGACGGCGATGAAAGCGCGCGAGCAGGAGACGCTGACTACGCTGCGGATGGTGAAGTCTGCGCTCAAGAACAAAGAGATAGATAAGCGCGAGGCGCTGACCGATGCGGAGGAGCAGTCGATTTTGACGACCATGCTGAAACAGCGGCGGGAGTCGATTGAGCAGTTCACCAAGGGAGGGCGGCTGGAGCTGGCGGCGAAGGAGCAGGTGGAGATTGGGCTGATCGAGGGCTATATGCCGAAGTCCGCGAGCGAGGATGATCTGCGCGCGCTGGTCGCGGCCGCTGTCGAACAAGTGACGGCGGAGAATGGCGGGACGAAGCCTGGGCCGAAGGAGATGGGGTCGGTGATGAAGGCGGCGCAGGCCAAGATTGCGGCTAGTGGTGCGAGAGCCGATGGGAAACTGGTGAGTGAGTTGGTGAAGGCGGAGCTGGCGAAGGGCTAGCGGCTATCGCGCTTATCGAGAATGGCCGAACCGACATAGGCGCCGTCTGTGCGCGTGAAGAACACAGTTACGGCCGCCTGCGGACTGACGAAACCAAACTGATCGAGTTTGCGCTGCGGGGCAAGCTCTTCTAAGTGTTTGAGAAGATCCTGGACCCCCTTGAGAGGTGCGTCTGTGTACCGAGTATTTTTCAGGCGTGTGCGCCATAGACGAAGAGCCTCAGAGACAGTAACGGTGGCCGGGACGGCGGAGACAGGCTGGGTAAGATCTTCCGAGAGCAACTTTAAGACTTTGCGAGACGAGGGTGACGGAGTGCTTGATTTCAGACGCTCACGAAGGGCTTCGCTGGTCATCATAACCGTGTCACCTCTGCTCCAATTCTAACGCCACGCAACAGCACTTCCTGTTCCAGCCAGAAATCGGGAGATGCTACCCACTTCCAGGTGGAGCCAGGGACAGGAGCTCCAACGGGGAGCCGGAGGACGACGCCACCGGGGCCACTCGACTCCGCGAAGGTGATGGCAACGTCTCGAAGGTGCGTCCAGGAGGTGAAAGGGCTTCGAGCTGAGATGTCGCGAAGGTTGTGTTGCTCTGGAGTGATGGTGCCGTTTACATCCCCGGGAACGACGACGCCGGTGAGAGCAGCCGCTAGCGCAGGATGATGAGCGTGAACGCCACGATAGACATAGCCATCCGGGGAACTTCTCGAATCCGGCATACGCAGTTATAGCACTGGTGTTCAGCGGAGGCGGAAGCGGAGGAAGAGGGTTTCGGCGGTGGGGGTGGGGCCGTAGGTGGGGCGAAGGAGTTCGGGGGTGCGGTAGAGGGTTAGTTGCGCGCCGGGGGCGATCAGGAGGTGATGGCCGAAGGGGAGGTCGTGGTCGTAGCCGAGGGTGTACGCCGCTACGTGGCCGATGGGGGTTTCGGTGAAGTTGGGGGGGAGTGGGGTGCCGGGGGTTAGGAGGAGTTCGTTGGAGCGGCCGGCGTTTTCGAGGCGCGTCCAGAGGTAGTTGGTGGAGGCGAAGCGGAAGAGGGCTTCGGCGAGGTAGCTGTTTTCTTTGCTGTTGTCGGTGAGCGAGCGGGTGCGGCCCCAGAGGAAGGTGGTGGCGAGGTCGGTGCGGGGGTCGGGGACCATGAGCATGGGTGGCGGCGCGTGGGGGGCGCTTCCCTGCTGGGTGGAGTTCATGTTCATGCCGGGCATGTTCTGCATGTTCATGGTGTCGGGTGTTGGTGTGGGTTGGGAGTTTGTGGAATCCCAGGTCCCAGAAGCGGGACCTGGGGCACCCGAATTATGCCTCGGCTTGGGGTGGAAGGTGTGGTGGTACATGATGCTGGCGGTTTGGCGCTGCTGATTTTCGCCGGGGTAGAGGGCTTCGGGGCTGGTGATGTGGGCGATGGAATATTGGCCGGTGAGGTCGGGGGTGGGCGAGATGGTGAGGCGGGTGGAGTAGGAGTCGATGGCGTGGCCGTTGGGGCTGGGTTGGAAGGCCCAGCGATGTTCGTCGGGCTCGCCGCCGTGGAAGCCGGAGAACTCGATGCGCGCGATGCGGTAGGTGAGGCCGCCGGTAAGGACGTTGAAGGCGATGTGGGTGGAGTCCTGCTGATGGTGGCCGAGTGCGGCGATGGGATCTTCGCTGGCGGACTGGCGGTGCGGATAGGCGGTGGGGCCGATGGCTGGGTCGCCGATGGGAGCTCCGTAGAAACTTAGCAGCGTGTGCGGCGAGAGCGGGAGGTCGTAGAGCGCGGCGACTTCCATGAAGAAGTCGTGGGGGTGCTGGCCGTCGACGATGGGATTGCCGTAGGCGGTTTCGCCTTGCTGAAAAAGCTCGGGGTAGTTGCGGTCGCCGATGGTGGCGGGCTCGAGCGAGAACATGGTGCGCAGGGTGAGCAGGCCGCCGCGGCCGTTGGCGCCGAGAGAGCGCTGCACCATGGGCATGATCCAGTTCGTGGAGAAGAAGGCGTCGCGGTTGCGGGGGGAGTTGGCTTGCTGCTGCGTGTTGGCGATGAAGACGTTGGCGTGGAGCATCAGTCGCCAGGCGCCGCGGTCGGTCATGAGCATGGGGACGGGCGTGGTGGCGGGCTCGATGCTGGTGCCGGAGGAGCCGTGCTGCTCGATGGCTTCGATGAGGGTGCGCGCGGACATGACCATCGGCGTGTGCGCGGGCATGACCATTTGCGCGTTCCCGGACGTGGCCGTCTGCGCGCGCGCGGAGGCGACGGCGAGCAGGAGAAGGAGCGTGAGAGCGCGCTTCAGCATAGGTCTCTATGAGACGCGCGGGACAGAAGGAACGGTGCGTGGATTACTCAGGTGAGCTTTGGATGCAGGAGTTGGAATCCTGTTTTGAGCTGATAGGCGTGGGCGAGCGCTACGGCTTTAGCGTCCTGGTAGAGGGGAGCGAGGAAGGTAATGGAGACGGGCGTGCCGGGGCCACCGTAGTCGGGCCAATCGTCGTCCGCGGTGGGGGCGAAGGGTGGAGCGTCGGGGCCGCGCAGGCCGTTGGGAACGATGACGGCGGGCTGGCCGCAGAGGTTGGTGGCGGTGAGCTGCGTGCCGCCGCTGGGGGTGACGATGACGTCGAAGTTGGCGAAGAGCTGGTGCATGGCGGTGAGCGCAAGGGCGCGCGCGCGCTCGGCCTGGATGTAGTCGACGGCGGGAAGGAAGCGCGAGGTGCGGAAGCCGTTGGGCCAGTCGTACGGCTTCTGGCCGGAGAGCAGAGCGTCGCGGCCGGAGGTGGTGAGGTCGTCGAAGGCAGCGGCGGCTTCGGCTCCGAGGATGTTGAGCAGTGCGGAGAAGTGGAAGCTGGGCATCTCTACGGGCGTGAGCTGGACGCCCATGCTGCGCAGGGCATCGAGTGCGCGCGCGTTGAACTGGTGGTCGTAGGTGCGCTGTGCGAAGGAAGCGCTGCGCTCGTCTTCGTGCTTCTTGAGCTCGGCGGGGCTGAGGGACTTGGTCTCGTCGGGCGAGAGGGGTTGTTGGGTTGGTGCTTTGAAGGCGGACTCGACGTACCCGACACGCAGGGTGTGGATGCTGGCAGCGAGATCGGCGTGGAAGGGCGCGGGCTGCACACTTTGGTCGCGGCCGTCGGGACCGTAGATGGCATTGAGGACGAGAGCGCAATCTTCCACCGAGCGCGTGATGGGGCCGATCTTGTCCATGGACCAGACCAGCGCCATGGCACCGGTGCGCGGGACGAGGCCGAAGCTGGGACGAAGGCCGGTGACGCCGCAGCGGGTGCTGGGCGAGGAGATGCTGCCGAGGGTTTCCGTACCAATCGCGAAGCCTACACAACCTGCGGAGGCTGCGCTGGCGCTGCCGGCGGAGCTGCCGGAGCTTCCCTGCTTGGTGTTCCATGGATTGCGGGTGCGGGCGCCGGGCTTGCCAGCGCCTTCGGGATAGCCCCAGAGATCGCCTTGCGCGAGCGCGCCCATGGTGAGCTTGGCGATGAGCACAGCGCCCGCGGCATCGAGACGCTTGACGACTTCGGCGTCTTCGTCGAAGGTCTGATTCTCGAAGCCGGCAGCGCCCCAGGTGGTGGGGTAGCCTTTGACGGCGAGAAGGTCTTTGGCTCCCCAGGGAATGCCGTGCAGTGGGCCGCGATCATGGCCTGCGGCAAGTTCGCGGTCGGCAGCGGTGGCCTGTGCGAGGGCGCGCTCTTCGGTGAGGGTGATGACGAAGTGCAGCGTTGGGTCGAAGCGCTTGAGGCGCGCGAGGTAGAGCCTGGTTAGCTCGACGGAGGTTAGCTTGTGGTGGCGAAGAAGCTCGCCGAGCTGACGGATGGTGGCGAAGGCTACCTTCTCCTCCTCGGACGCGGTGATGCCGACGATGGAGGGTGCGGGGCCGAGCACGACGGCGCGCGCGGGCGCGGGTTGCGGCCCGGGCATTCCGGCGGGGACAGGATTGAAGACGGCCGTGGGCGCAACGCTGTTGGGCAGGTGCAGCTCGCGGACGCGGAGCGCGGAGTTGCGATCACCGAGGACGTCGTCGAGCACCATCCTGGTCTGCTCGGGCGTGAGCTTGATGGCGGCGATGGCTGCGGCCGCTTCAATCATCTCCGGGGTGATGGCAGGCCAGCCGCGCAGATCGGTTTGTGCGGGCGCCTGCGCTGAGGCAGAGCTCGTCGCGAGTGCGAGTAACGCGCCGGGAAAGAGCGTGCTGCCGAGACCTGCGGCGGCGGAGGCGGCGAGAAGGCGGCGGCGGGTGGTTTGGAGGTGCTGATTGGCTGGAGGGGCGGGCGGCTGGTTCGAGCTCATCTCGGCAGGATACACGGAGTAGTTTGACGCGCAGGAATTTGGCGGGCGGACTGTGGGTGCCCGCTGCGGTGGGCCGTGAAGACCCACATCTCAAAAGCGAGATGTGGGGCACCCGGTTTATCGGTGGGGACGTCGGCTGGGGCTAGTAGGGGCAGCCGGCGGGTACGGCTACTTCGGTCGGGACCGTGTCGGTGAAGGACATGCGGATGCCGTTTTTGGGGCGGAGGATGACCATGGCGCGGGGTTCGATCTTCTGGCCCGGGGGCAGCTCGAGATCGTACTTGCCGAGCAGCGTGCCGAGGATCATGAGGATCTGCAGCATGGCGTAGTTGCCGCCAATGCAGCCGCGCGGTCCGCCGCCGAAGGGGAGATGCGTGAACGGTGGCTGCGCCGCACTGTTCTCCTTGGTGAAGCGCTCGGGATCGAAGGTTTCGGGGTTGTCCCAATAGCGGGGCGCGTGGTGGGCGCCGTAGACGTAGACGATGACGGTGGAGCCGGCGGGGATGACGGTGTCGCCCACGCGATCGTCGGCGACGGCTTCGCGGTCGATCATCCAGAAGGGCGGGTAGAGGCGGAGGGCTTCGTTGATGACCTGGGTGGTGAAGACAAACTTCGGGACGGCGGTGTAGTTGAGGGGTTCGCCGTTGAGGATCTCGTCGAACTCGTTGCGGACTCGACCGAGGACTTCGGGATGCGTGCTGAGGAGGTAGAGCAGCCAGGAGAGCGCGTTCGAGGAGGTCTCGTGGCCGGCTACGAGGAGCTGCATGCTTTCGCTGAGGATGAGGGAGTCGGGCATGCCTTCGCCGTCGGCGTAGCGGGCGTCCATGAGGGTTTGCAGCAGGTCTGCGCCGGGCTCTTCGTTGCGGCGCATGCGGATGTATTCGAGGAGAACCTTGTCGGCGTTGGCGCGCATCTCTTCGTGCTTGCGGAGTTCTCCGGTGGCGGCGAACCAGGGGTTCAGGTAGGGTTGCAGCGTCTGGCGGACGATGAACTCCTGGACGGTGGAGATGGTGTGGCTGATGAGGTCGATGTCTTCGTCTTTGAGGTTGGCGCCGAAGAGGGAGCGCGCGACCATGGCGAAGGTCATCTTCATGAGGTGCGGGTAGATGTCGACGGGGCCGTTGTGGATCTGGCTGTCGAACTGACGCAGCGAGTCGGTGAGCGAGTCCTGCATGATCGAGGACAGGGCCTCGAGCTGCTTGCGGTCAAAGCCTTTTTGGATGAGGCGGCGCTGCGTGCGCCAGGCCTCGCCGTGGGTGGTGAGGAGGCCTTTGCCCAGGAAGTGTCCCATGCGTTTTACCTGGATGTCGGACTTCTTGTAGTTCTCCGCGTTGGTCTTGAGCACGTGCTGGATGACGGCGGGATCAATGGTGACAATCGCCTCTTTAATGCCGCCGAGATAGAAGCGGAAGGTGTCGCCGAACTCCTGGAGGTATGGCTGCAGGACCTGCACGGGATTGTCTGCCATCGCACGGGAGTCGGCGAAGGAACGAAAGCGGGAAACGGCGGGAATGGATGGGGGCAATGTGTGCCTCGCTGTTCAGATTGTTGCGGAGAGTCCTGGAGAGCGGAACTCAGGGAAGCTCTCGTGAAATTTGTCTGAAGCCCGGCGGGTGGTCAGCAGTGAAGGATCAGGCAAACGTGTCGGGCAATCAGAGCGAATCCTGGTTGCCCAGTTGCTTCAAAAGTATCAGGTGATGGACGATGGCTCGGCTCATGGTGGGGTGTTGCCGATAGGGTATACCAAACTCCGCTGCCGTCTCCTTCACAATGCGCGTGAGCGGCGCGTAATGGGTGTGGCAGACGAAGGGACAGAGGTGGTGCGCGATGTGGTGGTTGAGGCCGCCGGTGAGCCAACTGACGACGGGGTTGTCGGTCGCGTAGTCCGCGGTGGTCGCGAAGATGTGATAGACGCCGTTGTCAAACTCTCCGCGCTGGGCGGGAAAGTACGTGGTGTCAACGGTGTGGGTGGTCTGGAAGACAAGCGATACGCTCAAGCCTACGACCAGGTGGACCAGGAGGAAGGCGCCGAGGACCAGGAGCACCGGCTTATGCAGCAGCAGCACAGGCAGAACCAGCATGTAGGTGACGTAAAACGCCTTGCTCGCGAAGAGAATGACGTACTCCCGCAGGGGATGGCGGGTGCGCTTGATGTAGTCGTGTGTGGGGAAGAAGAAGGCCTCGAAGTCCCGGACGAAGACGTAATCGAGCGAGAACATGGCGTAGAAAAGCAGCCCGTAGATGTGCTGAAAACGATGCCACGCGGCGCGGGGTTCGTGGGGCGTGAAACGAAAGATGCCACGGCCGGTGAGGGCGTCGTCTTCGCCATGCAGGTTGATGCAGGAGTGGTGGCCGCGGTGGTGGAGGATGCGCCACATGTAGGAGTTGATGCCGCAGAGGTCGAAGGCATAGTTCAGGGCCTTGTTGACCAGCGGGGCTGAGGAAATCGCATTGTGATTGCTGTCGTGGGCGATATTCAGCAGGAGAAATGTCTGGGCGAGGCCGCCAAAAAGATAGAGCGCAACGAAGATCCAGGAGCCCGGGCGCAGGGCGTAGATAGCGATCCAGCTGCCGAGCAGAACGGCCGTGCCGGTGGCAATCTTTGTCCACATCATGGGATTGGCCTTGGGAGAGACCTTGCCGTCGGCAAAGAATCTGTCCAGGCGGCGGCGCAGGACTTTGGGGAAAGTGGCTGCAGCGACGGGGTCGCCCGGGTGCTGCTGCAGGGCGGCCTCGGAGGGGACAAGATCTTCTATATCCGGTGCTTGGCTATCGTTTCTATCCGGCGCCTGGCTATCTTTCGATGGGGTCAGGACCACTTCGGTAGTGGGCGTCAACGGCTTCTCCGCAATGTTGTCATGTCGATCCTGTCATGTTGGCCCATGGGGGCGGAAAGCAGCCGATGGGTAACAGGCACGGCCTGCGCTGCGGCTACCAGCGGTAGACTTGATGGTAGCCCGGGGCAGGACGCTGAATCAAGGGAATTCGGACCGGATACCGCCGCTTGGGCGCATCGTTTGGGGCACGCCACGGCGGATTCAGGCGCATTGAAATGCTTCTGCTCTGCTAACATAAGTTGAAGGATCAGTAATAGCGAAATGCTCTGTCAGGGGCTATAGGCAGCCCCGGCCGGGACCTCGTACGACCTGATCGTATCGTGCGTTCGAGCGCCCGGGGAACCTGCAACCAACCGGAGTTACGAACGTATACATAGAGAGGGCTTACCCCATCGTTCTGCAATCGGGCCTACACTATAATTCCGATCTCCGGCAGTCCAATGGAATACGCGCCAACAGCACGCGAGGTGCAGTAAGGCGTGTAATGTTTCTTGCAAACCGGATTTTCCGTATTCAAACCCGAGGGCATTGCTGATCAATTATGGTATCGATTTTTGACCAACTCGATAGGATGGGGAATGAGCATCCGCACAAACTCCTTTATTCGTACCTTGACCTGAACGGCAATCAAATTGAGGGCTATACCTACTCCGAGTTTCTGGAGCGGACAAAGGCAATCGCGTCGCACCTGCTGCGCAATGGGCAGTTCGTCGCCGAGGACCGGCTGCTGCTGGCGTATCCTCCGGGCCTGGAGATGATCTGCGCCTTCTTTGGCTGCGTGCGCGCCGGATTGATTCCTGTACCCGTGTATCCCCCGGGGTCGCGCGGCTTTCAGAGCGCGCTGTACAAGATGGTGCACATCGCCAAGGACTGCCAGGCGGCGGGAGTCCTGACCAGCAAGGACTATCACGGATCGCTGAAGATCAATCTCGCCAGGAATGGAGTTTCGACCTCCGGTGTGGATGTCGATTACATCTCCGGCCTGCCCTGGATTGTCACGGAAGACTTTCAGCATGGCGTCTCGAAGGAGCCGTTTCCCGCGCCCTCGAAGGTTTTATTTCTGCAATACACCTCTGGATCGACGATGGAGCCCAAGGGCGTCATCGTGAGTCACGAAAACATCTCGGAGACCTGTCCGCTGGTCATCGACCACGTGTCGCCGATCGTCGTGTCATGGCTTCCGCAGTACCACGACATGGGGTTGATTGGCTGCTATCTCTATCCAGCGCTGCGCGGCGGAACCACCTACGGCTTCGCCTCCATGGACTTCATTCAGCGGCCTTCGCTCTGGTTCGAGGCGATCCATACGTATCGCGCGACCGCGACCGCAGCTCCTAATTTCGCGTACGACTATTGCCTGCGCGCGGGAAGGCTCTCCAAGGAGACGATGGAGGGCTTCGACCTCAGTTCCCTGCGCGTGCTGATGTGCGCGGCGGAGCCGGTGAAGCCGGATACGTACACACGGTTCCTGGAGGCGTTTCAGCCCTACGGCCTGAAGTCGGAGAGTTTCTACGCTGCCTACGGGCTGGCTGAGAATACGCTCGCCGTTTCGCTGGGCGGGCGGTCCATCCTCTCGGTGAACAAGCATGCGCTGGCGCTGGGCCAGGTGCGCAAGACCACCGAGGTTTCGGAGATTGGCGCAGCCACGCAGGTGGTGAGTTGCGGAATCCCGCTGCCGGGGCTGGATGTGAAGATTGTGGACCCGGATCAGCACAATGTGCTGGCCGACGGATTGGTCGGCGAGATCTGGCTGGCGGGCAGCGGCAAGTGCCAGGGGTATTGGAATAATCCAGAGCTCACGCTGAAGCAGTTTCGCGCGCGGCTGGTGGATGACACGCCGTATGACGATGGCTTCCTGCGCACCGGCGACATGGGATTCTTCCACGACGGCGAACTGTTTGTTTGCGGCCGGTTGAAGGACATGATCATTCTGCGCGGACAGAACTACTATCCGCAGGACATTGAGAACGTGGTCGAGAAGGCCTCGGGCCTGATCCGCCACAACTGCGTGGCTGCGTTCCAGATCAATGAAGACAGCGAGCCTGCACTGGCGATTGTGGCCGAGGTGAAGAATCCGAAGCAGCTGCCGGAGGCGCGCAAGATTGCGGCGGCGGTGCGGAGTTTCCTCAACGTGGAGACCGCGTTGATCTCCTTTATCGCGCCGCGTGCGATCCCGCGCACAAGCTCGGGTAAGATCATGCGCCACAAGGCGAAGATGATGTGGCTGGACGGGCAGTTCAACGTTCTCTCTGAGTTTTCGCGGGAGAAGGACGCGGGCGCATGCGCTCCGGATAGCGAGGTCCAGTCCTCGTTCGACGTGTTGAAGTCGCGCTACAACCTTACGGGTATGGAGTCTTACAACCTCGTGGAGGCAGGCCTCGATTCGCTCGATCTCGTCGTGTTCATGCACGAGCTCAAGGAGCTGCTGAAGGACAAGGGCGCGGAGCTGCTTGCGCGGCAGGTGGATATCGGTGTTATTCAGCGCGTCAGCGTTGCCGAATTATTCCAGCTCGCCGAACAGTTGGAGCGCGCTCCGGAAGAGGCCATCGATCTGCTGCGGCACTCGCTTGCGGCTTTCCGTGATGAGCAGCATGCGGCCGAGAAGGAGATGATGAGCAACGATAAGAAGCTCATCTTTACCCCGGAAAAGCCTGCGCCGCTGCCGGAGCATCCGGTGCTCAATCAAGTGCTGCTTACCGGGGGCACTGGATTCATTGGGCCATTCCTGATCAAGAGCCTGCTGGAACAGACGCAGGCGAAGATCCATGTGCTGGTACGTTCGTCGGATGAAGCGCAGGGCAGGCAGCGGCTCAAGGCTGCGATGGAGTCGATGGGGCCGTGTCCGGCCGGGCTGATGGAGATGTTCGAGGCGCGGGTGGTGCCGGTTTGCGGCGACCTTGGGCAGGAGAAGCTTGGCCTGACCCAGGAGACGTGGGATTTTCTCGCCGCGGAGATGGATTCGATCTTCCACAACGGCGCGACCGTGAACTACCTGTTCAACTACGATCGCATGCGCGATGCGAATGTGATGGGAACCAACGAGGTGCTGAAGCTGGCCTTCGAAGGAAAACCAAAGAGCCTGAACTACGTCTCGACGACGTTCATCTTTGGCTGGGCGGTGAAGAGCGTTTTGTACGAGACGGACTGCAACCAGAATATGGAGCTGCTGGACTTCGGATACAGCCAGTCCAAGTGGGTTGCGGAGCGGGTTGTCGACGACGCGCGCGAAAAGGGATTGTGCGTGCGCATCTTCCGGCCAGCGCTGGTAAGCCCTTCGGTTACCGGCGGCGGCAATAACTTCGATATCGCCGTGCGCCTGGTGGCCTTCATGGTGAACCACGGTATTGGCGTAGATGCTCTGAACCAGGTCAGCTTCGTTCCCGCCGACGTGGTCGCGAATAACATCGTGGCGATTTCAACCACGCCGGGCACGGAGAACAAGACCTATCACGTGGTGCGTGACGACTACGCGAACATGATGGACATCACCAACCTGATCACCAAGTTGACGGGGCGGCAGTTCGAGATCTTCAGCATCACCGACTTCGTTCCCGAACTGATCCGGCGCTGCCGCAAGGAAGACCTGCTCTTCCCGCTGCTCGACTTCCTGGTCGGCTCGGTGGACAACATCTCTTCGATGGAATTCAAGCGCTACGACAGCACCGAGTATCAGAAGGCGCGCGATGCTGCCACGTGGGGCGTGCCGGAGCCGACGCTCGAGGAGACCGTCAGCGGCATCCTGAAGTTCATGCATCGCAAGGGAATCATCTCGGTTGCCGCGCGGGAGCAGGACACGACGGTCCGCACCGCAGACGCCGCTGTCCCAGCGACCCAGGTTACGGCTTCTTGAAGGTCAGCTTCTCGTTGAAGTGCTGACCGGTTTCGAGAACGCCGGTGCTGGTGACGGTCAGTTCCTGGCCGTCCGGGGAGACGACCCACTTGTCGGTCTGCGCTACCTGGTCGTCGCGCAGGTAGATGGCGGCGACGGTGTGCGGATCGACGAGTTGCAACTTCACCGTATCGTTGCGGGAGTTTCTGAGGGTGTACGTCTTTCCGTCAAAGCGGGCGTCGTAGCTGTAGTCGCCTGAGAAGCGCACGCCGCCGTTCCCATCCGGCTCAATCTTCAGGGTCAGCCCCTGGCGCAATCGCGTCTTGCTCGGGTCTTCGGTCCACTCGCCTGCCAGCGGATCATGGGCTGCCTTGGCGCCTCCCGTACGCGTCCAGACGGTGATCTGATCGGGATGGCCGGGGGTTACCGTGGTGATGGTCAGCTCTTTGCCGTCGGCGGAGAGTTTGTTGTGAACGGTGGCAAAGATCGCTCCGTCTTTCGTCTCCTTCACCTCAGACTGGCGCTTATCAATCCTGTGCAGCTGGATCTCGTTGAAGCCGGGGTTGCCCGGCGCGGGCGACGGATGGTTATTGGCTTTCGCGGTGAAATCAAAGTGCCGGTCGCCCGACATGACGACGTGCATCTGGTCGCCCACCGGGGTGATGGAGAGTTTGTTGGCCGGATCGAGGGAGGCCTGCGCGGCGGTCAGCGTCCAGGAACCGATGCGGGGGTCCTGCTGGGCGAGGGCGGGAGCTCCGGCAGCGAGGCCGAGGGCGCCGGCGGCGAGGCCGAGGAAGGTCAGCGTCCGAATTGTGGCGTTGAGCTTGATGGGATCAATGTAGCAGATTCGAAATTGGCGGGACGTGCGCCCCGCAGCCGGCCCTGAACCATCGCGGCTAACAATCTGCATATCCTTTCCCTGTAGGGGGCGCCGATTTTGTATCATCCTGTATGTGATGCATTTGCGCCGTTTCTGGGTGGCCGGGCTAGTCCTTACTGCCGTCGTGGCACTCCTTCCCTTCTCCTTTCATGCCGAGCGCCATCTGGAGACGGCAACCCGCGTCGATGGCAGCCAGGCTGAGGTGGTCCGGCAGGAACTGGCTACGCGCTTTCATTCGCCGTTCGTTGACCGCGTCGTGCTTGTCGTTACAGGGCTTCCGCCGGCGAACTCGCCTGATGGCGAGCAGGCGCTGACGAAGATTGTGGAGCAGTTGCGGCAGCAGCCCGGGGTGTCCGGCGTGGTCTCGTATCTGGAGCTGCGCGATCCCATCTTCCTGGGAAAAGGCGGCGGGACCTTTGTGCTGGTGGGACTCGAGTCTACCGGGGGGACGGTGGAGTCGCTGGTTCCCATGCTGCATCAGCAGGCGCATTCGCTGGAGGACCAGCTGCGCGGGCGGTATCCGGGGGTGAAGCTGCAACTCACCGGCGAGCTTCCCCTCAACTTCGACATCCGCAAGGCGAGCGCCGATGATGTGCGGCGCGGCGAGACGCTGGTGATTCCCGCGACGTTGATCCTTTTGCTGATCGCGTTTGGCAGCGTGGTCGCCGCGATTATTCCGCTGGCGGTCGGCGAGCTCGCCATCGCGACCACCCTCGCGATGACGGGATTGCTGGCGCAGCGACTGCACGTGTCGATCCTGGTGCAGAACCTGGCGACGATGCTTGGGTTGGGCCTGGGGATCGACTACGCGCTGCTCATGGTGAGCCGCTTCCGCGAGGCGCTGTCTGCGGGAAACAGCGGGCATGCGGCTTCGGTGATCGCGGCGCGACAGGCGGGTCGAACGCTGTTGATCTCGGCATCGACGGTGGCCATCGGGTTTCTCGCGCTGCTCACCGTTCCCATCAGCGAGATTCGTTCCATTGGGCTGGCCGGCATCCTGGTCGCGGGAATGAGTGTGTTGCTGACCAACACGCTGGTGCCGGCGGTGCTGGGCCTGCTGGGACGGCGGATTGATGCGGGCCGGCTGCCGTTTACGCCGAAGCTGGATCTGGACCGCTCCACACAGACCGGCGTTCGGTGGAGGCGATGGGGAAGGACGATTGTCGCGCATCCGTGGCTGGCGCTGTTGATCGCGGGAACGCCGCTGGTGCTGCTGGCGTGGCAGGCCAAGCACCTCGACACCAGCATTCCGTCGGGAGACTGGCTGCCGAAGTCGGCGGAGTCGGTGCAGGCGCTGCATACGCTGGAGCCGATGGATCGCACCGGCATCGTGTATTCGATGCGCGTGGTATTTCAACTGCCAAATGATTCCGTCACGCAAACCGAGGCGGGGTGGAACGCGCTGAATCGCGTGACGAAGCAGATTGAAGGCGATCCCCGCTGCGATCGCGTGATCTCCATCGCGACGATTGCGAGTGGCAACCAATCGAACCTGACCGATCTCTCGCGCGAGACCAGGCGAACGTTCGTCAGTAGTGATGGGAAGGCCGCGCTGGTGGAGATCCTGCCGAAGAGTTCTCTGTCGTTACGCCAGCAGGTGGACTGGGTGCGCGAGATACGCCAGCAGGGGGCGCCGGGACTCACCGGTGTTCCCGACGCCACGATGATGGTGGGCGGCATTCCGGCGCTCAACGCCGACTACGAAACCATCATCGACAACCACGTTTCGCGCGTCATGGGGCTGGTCATCGGCGGTACGCTGCTGGCCCTGCTGTGCGGCTTCCGATCGCTGTTTGCCGCGGTGAAGGCGATCCTCTTGAACCTGGTTTCGGTGGCTGCGTCCTTCGGTGCGCTGGTGCTGGTGTTTCAGGATGGACATGGGAGCGGCTTCCTTGGCGTGCCCGGCGGAACGGGCAGCATCTTCCCGCTGGTCCCCATTGTGGCGTTCGCGATCGTCTTCGGCCTCAGCATGGATTACGAGGTGTTCCTGGTGGCGCGCGTGCTCGAAGCGCGGAGGGCTGGGCTAAGTGAGCTGGAGGCGATTCCTGAGGGAATGGCCAGAACGGCCGGCCTGATTACCAGCGCGGCCGCGATCATGATTGTGGTCTTCGCGGCCTTCACCTTTGGAAATTTCCTGGTGGTGAAGATGATTGGCTTCACGCTGGCGATTGCCGTACTGATCGACGCGACGCTGGTCCGCATTGTGATTGGCCCGGCGCTGCTGCGGATAGCGGGAGACTGGAACTGGTGGCCGGGCGGGCTCGAGACGACCAAGTGCGAGACGCCCGAAGCCGAGAGTGGCGATTAATCACTGAGCGAGCTCGCGCCTAAAGATCCGCGGGGGTACTGCACTATTTTTTGGCGAAGCGTCCGTGTTTGTTTTGCAGGAAGCGGGTTACATCCCATCGGCGCACACCGGAATCATCGCGAGATGTCGCGTTGGGAATCGATCGATTCGTTCGAGCACGTGCTCTTTTTCCTTTGAGGTCCCAACATCGCCTGCACGAGCGTGGGAGAAACTTGTCCGTTAGATGTCCAGGTTCTTGACGTCCAGGGCGTTGTCTTCGATGAACTTGCGGCGGCTCTCGACGTCCTCGCCCATCAGCGTGGTGAAGATCTCTTCGGTGGCGGCAATGTCTTCGAGCTTCACCTGCACCAAGGTGCGGCGGGCCGGATCCATCGTCGTCTCCCAGAGCTGCGGCGCGGTCATCTCGCCGAGACCCTTGTAGCGCTGCACAGAGTATTCCTTGCGGCCCTGCTCGATGACGTATTCGAAGACCTCGCGCGGGGTCTTCTTCTCGACCGGATCCTGCGAGACCTTGGCAGAGCGCTTCACGGGCTTGGCAACGGCCTCGACTTGCGCGGCGCCGGCGTCCATCGCACCCTCGAGCTCGACCTCTTCGGCGTCCTCGAGCTCCTGCTCGGCCTGCTCCTCAACGGACTTGGTGGCGGCAGCGGCGGCCTTGCCCGCGTACTCGACCAGGAACGGCCCAACCAGCTGCTCGCGGATCTGCGCATGCTTGGCCAGCAGCTGGCGCGACTCGGGCGCAGCGGCGAGCGTCCAGTCGATGTGGCGCGGCGCACCCTGCGCGTCGACGTAGGTGATGGAGTAGGTGCGATGCTCTTCGTCGAACTCAACGGCCGAGACGCTCTTGAATTGATACGTGCGCTCGATCGCCTTCAGGCGAGTCTGCATCTGCTTGAGCTTGGCGTCGGTCTCAAAGTCCGCGCGGCGGATCGAGTCCTTGCCTTCGCTGGCAAAAATCTCGGCGAAGATCCGAACCACTTCCTCGTTGCGCAGGCGCTTCGAAACCTTGTCGAAGAAGCCCAGGTAGTCGTTCAGCGAGGCCATGTACTTGGTGAGCTCTTTGCCCTCGAGCTTCGCCCCGCCCTCGCCATAGCGAATGATCATGCCATCGGAGGCGCGCTTCACCATCACCTGCACGTACTCGCGCTCGTCCTTGATGTACTGCTCGAACTTGCCCTTCTTGATGCGGTAGAGCGGTGGCTGCGCGATGAAGACGTGCCCGCGCAGAATGAGCTCCTGCATGTGGCGGAAGAAGAAGGTGAGCAGCAGCGTGCGGATGTGCGAGCCGTCGACGTCGGCATCGGTCATCAGGATGAGCTTGCCGTAGCGCAGCTTCGCGATGTCGAAGTCGTCCTTGCCGATGCCGCAGCCGAGCGCGGTGATCATGGCGCGGATTTCTTCGTGGCCCAGCATCTTGTCGTAGCGGGCCTTCTCCACGTTGAGGATCTTGCCCTTGAGCGGGAGGATGGCCTGGAACTTGCGATCGCGTCCCTGCTTGGCGGTGCCGCCGGCGGACTCGCCCTCGACCAGGTAGAGCTCGCACAGTTCGGGCTTGCGCTCGGAGCAGTCAGCGAGCTTGCCAGGCAGACCGCCGCCATCGAGAGCTCCCTTGCGGCGGGTGAGGTCGCGCGCCTTGCGAGCGGCCTCGCGGGCGCGGGCTGCGTCGATCGCTTTGTTGATGATCTTCTTCGCGATCGGCGGGTTCTGCTCGAGGAACGCGCCCAGGCGCTCGTTGACGAACGCCTGCACGATGCCGGCGATATCGGAGTTGAGCTTGCCCTTGGTCTGGCCTTCGAACTGCGGCTGCGGGAGCTTCACGCTGACCACCGCGACCAGACCTTCGCGCACGTCGTCGCCGGAGAGATTTTCCTTCACGTCTTTGAACAAGCCAAGCTGCTGGCCGGCGACATTGATGGTGCGCGTGAGCGCAGTGCGGAAGCCCGACAGATGCGTTCCGCCGTCGACGGTGTTGATGTTGTTGGCGAACGAGAAGACCGTCTCGGAGTACGCGTCGTTGTACTGCAGCGCAATCTCCATGACCACGTTGCCCGTCTCGGTCTCCATGTAGATCGGCTTCTCGTGCAGCACCTGCTTGCCCTTGTTGAGCAGCTTGATGAACTCCGCGATGCCACCGGTGTATTTGTAGGTCTGCGACTTGGGCTCGCCCTTGGCGTCTGCTTGCCGCTCATCTGTCAGGGTAATTTCGATGCCCTTGTTGAGGAACGCGAGCTGGCGAAGCCGGTTGGCAAGCGTGTCGAAGTTGTACTCGACGACGGTGAAGATGGAGCGGTCGGGAAGGAAGTGAATCTTGGTGCCGCGACGCTTGGATGGGCCCATCTTGCGGAGTTCAGAGATGGGGTCGCCCTTGGAGTAATCCATCTCCCAGGTAAAGCCGTCGCGCCAGATCTCGACCTCGAGGGCTTCGCTCAGCGCGTTGACGCAGGAGACACCGACGCCGTGCAGGCCGCCCGAGACCTTGTAGTTGGAAGCGTCAAACTTGCCGCCGGCGTGCAGCATGGTCAGCACCACCTGCACAGCGGGCATGGTCTCGCCGGTGGGCAGGGTTTTGTTGTCGACCGGGATGCCGCGGCCGTCGTCGACCACGGTGATGGAGTTGTCGACGTGGATGGTGACATCGATGCGCGTGGCATAGCCAGCAAGCGCCTCGTCGACCGAGTTATCGACGACCTCGTAGACCAGGTGATGCAGACCCATCTCGCCGGTCGAGCCGATGTACATGGCGGGGCGCAGGCGGACCGCGGCGAGGCCTTCGAGGATCGTAATATTTTCTGCGGAATAGCTTCCGGGATCGACTTGAGTCGACGAGGCAGCGGGCGGAGGCGGGGTCTGGCTGGCGGCTGCGGCAGGGATGATTTCTTCAGGCACGAACGGGACGCTCCAATGGGCTCAGGCTGGGGTCAGAAAAGCTTGCAAAACCCTTGAAAATACTGGCGATTGGCCAGTTTTCTCGACTCCTAAGTATAGCACGTTTGGAGCTTATTTTGGCCTGTGGGAAGAGCCAGCCACGGCACCTTTTCCCGGCACGCATTTTGGTGCATTTTCGACGTCGGGAGGGTCACCGTATTCCGCTGGAAAGACGGCCCTTACGCAGCTGGCTTGGTCTCGATGGCGGTTGTCTGCACGGTGTCGAACGGCCACACAAACATCCATCCGATATGCAGGCGCACCCGGTTCTGGTAGATCCACGCAGGCACCAGCAAGGCAAGCAGCGACGGGAGAATCAGCTGCGGGTAGGGCGCCGTGATATGAAACACCCGCTCCAGCACCTCGCGCCCGACTCCCTGGAAGTAGGCCGAGAGCAGGAAGATCCCAATGGACCCAGAGCCGGCCCAGGCCAGCAGCCTCGCCGTCGGCGTCCGAGCCAGCACACGCGACACCAGCAGCAACATGAGCGTGCCCAGCAGGCCGAGCGGCAGGAAGAAATACCGAGAAAACACATAGTCGCTTTTCGTGATCAAAAGAATCACGACGAACAGCACGGCAGCGCCCGCAGCCGCAACCCCAGCGGGAACTCTCTCGATCTGCTCATACGACCGCCCCACCCACATCCCAACCACCAGGAACGGCAGGTGGTTCAAGCCGCGATCGACAAAGACAAGACCCGTGACCGGCCAGTAGAGGGAGACCAGCGCGCTGAGCACAAAGAGCAGCGGCATCGGTACCCGGCGCAGGAGCATGCCCACCATCACGGTGAAGAAAATTGTCGGCAGAAACCAGGCGTAGCTGCCCGTCGCCACAGCCCCGGCGAACGTGGCCCAACTCATCGGTGCAGAGCGCAGAACTTTCGAGAAATAGATTGGGATGGGCGCGTAGATCAGCGCCCAAAGCAGATACGGATAGATCATGGTGCGGAGTTTTTCGATCGTGAACCGCCATCCGCCGCGCTTCTGCACGCTGGCGCAGAGGAAGATGCCGGAGACAAAGAAAAACGCCGGCATGTGAAACGAATAGATGAAGTACTTGATGCGGTAGCCCGTCATCGAGCCGTTCCACCAGAAGCGATGCAGCATTCCTTCGTCCGTGTGCCCCAGCACCACCAGAGCGATGGAGAGGCCACGCAGGATGTCGATCAGCAGGGAGCGCTGCGGCTGAATCCCGGCAACCGCGGGAGGAGGGGCGCCCGGAGTTTGCAGGGTCTGAGAGGCAGTCACTATGGATCTCCTGAAGGCTGGGACTCCCTGTCAGGCTACCATTGGTCTGCTCCCCGGGCTACCCTTCGCGCTTTGCGCTGGCATCGTTCAGGCAGAGAAGGTGATTGGCTTTTCGGCCACCGGCGGCGGCAGGTGCTCGGCCAGGATTGCGTTGTAGAAGAGGCCTGCCAGCAGGCCGCCAATCAGAGGCGCTATCCAGAACAGCCACAGCTGGCCCAGCGCCCAGAAATCGCCTCCGGCAGCGACCACGATCGCAGGGCCGGTGGAGCGCGCCGGGTTCACCGAGGTGTTGGTGATGGGAATGCTGATCAGGTGGATCAGCGTGAGGCACAGCCCGATCGCCAGCGGTGCGAGACCCTTGGCCGCACGCTCGTCGGTCGACCCGAGGATGACGAGGATGAAGAAGAACGTCAGCAGCATCTCCGCAAGCAGACACGCCAGCAGGTTGTAGCCGCCCGGCGAGTGGACGCCATAGCCGTTGGCGGCGAACCCGTTGAGCGCCCACGTATCGCGGCCGGTGAAGATGATGTACAGCACCCCGGATGCGACCAGTGCGCCCACCACCTGCGCGATCCAGTAGGGCAGAATCTCCTTGGCCGGAAAGCGCTTGCCCGCAACCAGGCCCAGCGTTACCGCGGGGTTGAGATGGCAGCCGGAGATGTGTCCGATGGCGTAGGCCATGGTGAGCACGGTAAGCCCGAAGGCGAACGCAACTCCCAGGAAACCGATGCCGAGTGAGGGGAACGCGGCGGCGAAGAGCGCGGCGCCGCAGCCTCCGAAGACCAGCCAGAACGTGCCGAAACATTCGGCGACACAGCGATTCCTTAGAGAGATTTGCATGCTTCCTCCAATGATCCTGAATTTTCAGTAAGACCACGACGAAGTACGGCGAGCGCAGCCAGTCTACATCGGAAACATGCGGTAATGATGAAAGAATCTCCGCTGATTCGGCGAAGCACCCTGGGGCCGAGCCGGCTCGTTGCGAAGAGTCGTGAGACTACCAGACTTTGCAGTTGGGCTCGTGCACCATTGGCTGACCTGCCTTGCAGGCGAAGGCCTTCTGGAACTCGGGCAGGTTCGACACCACGCCGTTGATGCGCGCGAAGGAGGGCGAGTGCGGATCGGTGGCGGCCTCCACGCGTTGGTTCTCCGGGCGCTCATTGGAGCAGGCCCACTGCGCCATGCCGACGAAGAACCGCTGGTCGGGCGTGAAGCCGTCCTGGTTTGGCAGATGTTCTCCGGCCGTCTCCTTCTTCCATGCCATGTAGGCCAGCAGCGTTCCGCCCAGGTCGGCCACGTCCTCCCCGCTGGTCAGCTTGGAGTTGATGTGGATGTCGTCGACGATGACGTAGCCCGCATACTGCGTGCGCACGCAGCTGATGCGCTGCTCGAAGCCCTTGGCATCTTCCGGCGTCCACCAGTCGCGCAGGTTGCCCTTGGAGTCGAACTGGCGGCCTTCGTCGTCGAAGGCGTGCGTGAGCTCGTGGCCAATCGTCGCGCCGGTGTTGCCGTAGTTCGGCGCGTCATCGAGCTTCGGATCGTAGAGCGGTGGCTGCAGCACGCCCGCCGGGAAGTTGATGTCGTTCATCTGCGGATCGAAGTACGCGTTCACCGTCGGCGGCGTCATGCCCCACTCATCGCGGTTCACCGGCTTGCCGAGCTTGTGCCACTCGTACTCCTCGTTGAAGCGGTACGCGCGCAGGACGTCGCCCGCATAGTCGTTCGGCTTCACCTCGAGCGTGCTGTAGTCGCGCCACTTATCCGGATAGCCAATCTTGTTGCGAATCGCATGCAGCTTGCGCAGCGCCTCTTCCTTGGTCGCAGGACTCATCCAGTCCAGGTTCTCGATCTCGTGCTGCATGGCAGCCTCGATCTGTTGCGTCATCAACTCGGTCTTGGCCTTTGTCTCTGGCGTGAAGGTGCGATGCACGAACTCCTCGCCCAGCGCCTCGCCCAGGTTGCGATCGACGTAGCGCGTGCAGACCTTCCAGCGCGGAGGCATCTGCGGCACGCCGCGCAGGGTGGTGAAGTAGAAGCCGTAATACGCCTTCTCGAAGGGCTCGGCCAGGTAGGAGGCCATGCCGTTGAGCAGGTGGAATTTCAGATATGCGCGCAACGCGGAAACATCTTCGGTGGAGAGCTCGGTCTGCAGCGCCTTGAGGAACGCGGGCTGCGAGACGTTGAGCTTCGCCAGGCCGGGAGCGCCCTGCTGCTTGAAGTAGTCCGCCCAGTTGATCGCAGGCGTGAGCGTCTGGACATCCGCGATCGGCATCATGTGATACAAGTTGTGCGGATCGCGTTGCTGCACGCGGGTCAACGAGGCCTTCGCCAGCGCTGTCTCGATGCGCAGGATGCTCTCCGCGTCCGCACGCGCCTGCGCGGCCGGCTCTCCGTTGAGCGTCAGCAGTTGCGCAATGTAATCGACATACTGCTGCAGCAGCTTCACGCTCTTGGGGTCCGTCTTCACGTAGTAATCGCGATCCGGCAAACCAAGTCCCCCGGCGCCCACCTCCACGATCACCGTGGAGGAATCGACCGCGTCCTGCCCGGTGCCGGAGCGAAAGAAGAAGCTGCCGGGAACGTCGTGGTGCAGCGTGGTAATAGCCGCAAGCAGCTCGGGGCGAGTATTGAGCGCGTCGATGCGGGCGAGCTCGGCCTGAATGGGCTTCTCGCCATCGGCATTGATGGCCGCCTTGTTCATGCAGGACTCAAAGTAGTCGCCAATCTTCTGCTGAATCGGCGTGCGGTCGGTGGCCTTCGCATCCTGCTCGAGGATGCCCCAGAGAAACTGCTGATTCTCATTGGCGAGCTTGGCGTAGACGTCCCAGGTGGCCTGGTCGGCGGGGATCGGGTTGAGCTTCTTCCACCCACCGCAGGCGTACTGATAGAAGTTCACGCAGGGGTCGATGCTGCGATCCATGCTGGTGAGATCGAGTGACGGCGAGTACGGCATCTGGGTGAGAGGCTGCGGCGCGGGCTGCTGTGCCGAACAGGTCGAGGCGGCGAGCAACGCAGACGCCAGAGCGGGGAGAACGACACGCAGAAACTTGATCACAGGGGGGAATCTCCTGCGCAACATCGTACAGCAGGGGAAACCATGCTCGAGACATTTGCCATCAGGCATATGCAGACGCAAACTGAAAATCCACGCCGGAGGGGCGTGGATTACGCGGCATGCGCGTTGAATCTAAAGTTTGGTGCCGAAAAGAGGACTCGAACCTCCACTCCCTTGCGAGAACGTGGACCTGAACCACGCGCGTCTGCCAATTCCGCCATTTCGGCTCACAATCAGAGGCCACCGCTGTATCCAGCCGCGCGAACTGCGTGAAGTCTTAGTCTCCCAGAGCGGGCGCTGGCTGTCAATGGCGACGGGGCGCGCGCCGGGGGTTGCGCGCAGGCAGGAAGCTCAGGTTACACTTGGCGAATCCTGTGCGCAGGATACATCGTCCAACTCACTAACCTTGACTGGAGCGGAACCGAGCCCTATGAGTGAGCCTTCGACCAAGAACTCGCCGGTCGCGCAACAGCAGATTCCTGAAGCACTTGCGCTGGAGATCCGGCGCCTCGCGCATGATCTCTCCAACGCGCTCGAGATCATCGTGCAAACCAGCTATCTGCTGAATATGGCCGAGCTGAAAGAACCCGCCAGCGACTGGCTCCGCATGATGGATACCGGCGTGACCAAGGCGCTCGACCTGAACATGCAGCTGCGGGAGTACATCAAGCAACACACGCCGCGATAGTTGTCAGTTCTCAGTTCTCAGTTGTTAGTTGTTAGTTGTGATCGGTTCTTACTGAGAACTGACAACTAAGAACTGACAACGTCCTTCACTGCGTTGCCGCGATGGCTGTAACGATCTTGTCCATCGTGACGCGGTCCGCTGTAGTGGCGGGAGTGTGATCGTCCACCATCACAGAGAAGATGACGGTGCGGCCGCTGGCGGCGTCGAGATAGCCCGAGAGTGCTCGCGATTCGCCCAGCGTTCCCGTCTTCGCGAAGACGTGGCCCTTCACCGGCGGATCGGGAAAGCGGTGGCTCAGCGAGCCGTTTTCCCCAGCGTCGGGCAGCGAGGCCTTCCACTGTGCGAACCACGGCTGCCTGGCAACATACGCCAGGAAGGTCGCCGTGGCGCGCGGCGCGACCAGGTCGTGATCGCTCAGGCCAGAGCCGTCCAGGAAGAAATAGTCGTCGGGATCAACGCCGGCGTGGGACAGGTAGGCTCGAAGGAAACGCGCGCCAGCCAGCGTAGACCCGTCGCCACAGGAGCTTTGCAGACCGAGATGGTGGAGCAAGAGCTCGGCATGAAGATTCTGGCTCACCTTGTTGGTGAGCACCACGTCCTCGGCCAGCGGCGCAGACGTGTGCGAGGCCAGCATCGCGCCGGAGGGCGTGGAGGGAGCGGAGCAGTCCGCCGTGCAGGTGCCTCCCGCGATGGTCATCGTGTCGCATGGGTCGGGCGTCAACACTTCGGCGTGGTCGCTGCCTGCGTCGGTGGGCTTCTGGTGCTTCGCGCGCGCTTTCCCTGTGACCACAATGCCGCGACTCACGAGCATCTCTCGGAGAACCAGGGCTGCATATTCGGCGGGATCGGCGATGGCAACCTCCTCCACATCAGGGTGAGTGCCGGCCGCGACGGAGCCGTACACACGAATCACACGCGAGCCCGGCAGCCGTTCCACCTGGACTCCCTCCCGATCCGCGTCAGCCTCGACAGTCTCCACCTCGGACAGCACCTTGTAATAGGGCACGTTCTGTTCAAGCCGCACGGTCGCGTTGATGGGAAATCCATGGCCGGGTGCAGGGCGCACCGCGAGGGGCGTGACGACGAGTTCGAATTGATTGTTCGCAATACTTAGCGCGCTCACCGGTGCACCAAAGCCCCACACCTGGTCATCCTGCGCCCACGACTCGGCATACGGTTCGTAGGGAAAGAGCGTGTCATCGCCGACGATGTCGCCGTCAATACGCTTGACGCCCCTGGCCACCAGTTGGTCCACCAGTGCTTTGAGATCAGTAAGAGCAGGCGGCTGAGCGGGCGGGGGCAGTTCCGCAGCACTCTCCGGGCGCCGCACATACGGCAGATCATCCGCGCCGAAGTTCGCGTCTCCACCCCCGACCAGCGTCAGGTCGCCCGTCACGGTTCCAGTGGTCGCATCGAGCTTCCCGAAGATCCGCGTGTCGAACGTTTTGCCTGGCCCGAGCAGCGCCATGGCCGTGGCCGTGGTGAAGATCTTGTTGTTCGACGCCGGCCGGAAGAGCTTGCCCTCATCGTGCCCATACAGCGGCGTGCCATCCAGCCCGGTGACGGCAATCCCCCAGTGCGCGCGCGAGACGGATGGGTCTGCGAGCAGCGTCTCGATCTGCTTTCCGAGCGCAGTGGCCGAACCGTTAGGATAGGCAGGGTGAAGGAACGCAGGAGCATGCGGAGGCGAAGAGGTCGCCTGCGCGCGGGCAGACCCCGGCTGCATCGCTGCGACAAAAAGCAACAAAATCAGTGCAGTTTGCGCAGAGATTTGCATGGCGCAAGTGTACAGAATTGGTGCAATTATTTACAGCGTTGCACTTAAGGAGGCCTACAATTGCGCGGTAAAGTGGACGAGCTGCGAACCAACCTCGAAGCTGGGACCGAGCCCATGAACCGCAGCAACTACAGGCCGCACTTCGAGTGGCAGTTGCGCACGCGCAAGCTGGCACTGGGACCACGCACGCTCCTGATGGCCATCGTCAATCTCACGCCGGACAGCTTTTCGGGCGATGGGCTGCTGGGCGCGGGCGGAACGGTGGGCCTCCAACCTCCTGCGGCGGTCATCAAGCTGGCTGTGGCGATGGCGATTGAGGCGGTCGATGCAGGCGCAGACATTGTGGACCTCGGTGCCGAGTCGACGCGGCCGAATGCCACGCCCATTTCAACCGAGCAGGAGCAGGAGCGCCTGCTGCCGGTGCTGGAACAACTGCTGCGCGAGCGCCCCCAGGCCGTGGTGTCGGTCGATACCTATCACGCGGGCACGGCGCGAGCGGCGGGGCGAGCCGGTGCGGAGATCATCAACGATGTCTCCGGTCTCACCTGGGATCCGTCGATGGCCAAAGCCGTCTCGCAAAGCGGATGCGGCCTGGTGTTGATGCATGCGCGCGGCCGCTCCGGGGAGTGGCAGACGCTGCCCGGCCTGGATGGCGACGCGGTGATGCCGGTCGTCTTCGCCGGGCTGTGCGAGCAGTTGGCGCAGGCCGAGGCTGCGGGAATTAGCACCGAGCGAATCGTCGCCGATCCCGGCTTCGGCTTCGGCAAACGCGGCGCGGAGAACTTCGCGTTGCTCGCGCGCCTTGGGCGGTTGCGCGAGCTGGGCAGGCCGCTGCTCGTCGGGCTCTCGCGCAAAGGATTTCTTGGCGACGCGGTCAAGCCCTTGCAGCGTCGCAGCACGGATCCAGGCGAGGCTCGGCGGATCGCCACGGCGGCCGCGAATGTTGCAGCGATCCTGGCTGGAGCTCACGTGCTGCGGGTGCACGATCTGCAGGTCGCTCAGGAAGCTGCCGTCATCGCCGACGCGGTGTTGAGCGCTGCCCGCCACGACTAACGCACGACAGGGCGCAGCCAGTGCGACCTCCCTGCCCAGCGGCTGGCAGCCTCAGATCGTCAGGATCTCTTTTTCCTTGGCGCGGAAGAGTTCCTCGATGCGCTTGATCTCGTGGTCGGTGAGCTCCTGGATCTCGGCGTTGGCGCGCTTTTCGTCGTCGGCGGAGATCAGCTTTTCCTTGGCGGCCTTCTTCACGGCCTCGTTGCCTTCGCGACGGATGTTACGGATCGACGTTTTGTGGTCTTCGACGGTGCCGGCCAGCAGCTTGACCGTGTCCTTGCGGCGTTCTTCGGTCATGGGCGGAACCGGCACGCGGATGATCTTGCCATCGTGCATGGGGTTGAAGCCATGCTGGCTGGTGCGGATGGCCTTTTCGATGGCCGTGACCAGGCTCTGCTCCCACGGCTGAACCAGAATCAGGTTCGCTTCGGGGGTGGTGATCTGCGCAACCTGTGAAATTGGAGTCTCAGTACCATAGTAGTCAACACGAATCCCGTCCAGCATGTGGACCGATGCGCGACCGGTGCGGACGCTTACAAGGTTCGCTCGAAAGTCATCCACCGAGCTGTTCATGCGCGCCTTCAGTCCGTCATATACGCCCGAAAGGCCCTCCATCCCTGCCATTGCCGATGCCATGGTGTTTACAACCTCCTGAAGACTGCCGGATGCTCCGGGTACAACCGTTGATTTTACAGCCGGACTCGGTGGCGCCGTTGATGCATCCTAAAGCGGTTAGGTTGTAGACGATTGGCGATTCCTAAAGGTGCAGTCCGACGGAGAGAATCGTTGACTTACCCCCGGCGTGCCCTATATTCTCGGAGAAGTTATATACCTGTACGCCTCGCACTCGCATCTCAAAGCTGAAGAGTCAGCGTGGCGGACTCAATTTCATCGTCTACAGCCAAGGGCCCCCGGGTCGCGGCGGAAATAGGATCTCCCAATGAAGAAGACCTTTCTCCTCACTGCTCTCGCATTTGCAATGATCGCGGCGATTCCTGCCCGCGCCCAGGGTGGATGTGATGATTCACCGGAGAATCCCACTCTGATCTTGGCGGGATTGGCTGGTGGCGCCTATGCCATTTCGAACGTGCGCATGAAGATTCGCGCACGCCGGGCGGCGAAGAACCGTTAGAATTCCTGGTGGTCGGTAATCTGTAATTCGGTGTCCGCTATTCGAGTTGCGACCTGCCCTCAAAAGGGGCGCTGAGGTTTGTGCCCACTACCCTCTCATCCCAGCAGCAGTCCCGCACGTTCCAGTCTCGAACTGTCGTGGGGATGGCCTCCTTGTGCGCCGCTGCGGGCTTGCTGACCATCTGGCCCTCCGTCCAGTCCCTCTATCGCATCTGGACCAGCGACGACCTCAAGTCCATGGGCATGGTTGTTCCCCTGGTCTGCTATCTATTGGTTCTCCGCGCCTGGCAGGGCCTGCAGTGGGAGGCCGACGGTTCCTGGTGGGGCTTCGCGGTCCTGGCTGGCTCGGCGGCCTTGATGTTCCTGCGCGACCAGATGCTGTTGATCGTCACCATCAATAAGAACTGGCTGCTGCAGCTTCCGCCCCTGCCGCTGGTTGCCGTCATCTACGCTGCCGGGATGGTGCTTCTATTTGGAGGCACGCGCCTGCTCAAGGCAGCCTGGTTCCCGGTGCTCTTCATGTGGGCGGTCATTCCGGTGCCGCAGACGTTTAGCCGGCTGGTCGATCTGCCCTTGCAGCACGCCTCGGCCACCGTGGCCAGGGCCTGGGCGCATGCGCTCGGCCAGCAGCTTACGCAGGATAAACTTCGCCTGATGTTTACCCCGGAATTCGGGATGTTCATCGCTCCCGGCTGCAACGGCATTCGCGGCGCGATTACCCTGGGGCTGGCTGCCGTCGTGGTCGGCTATATCTATCGCTTCCGCTGGTACGTGTACGCCCCGGTGGTGGCCGGCGCCGTCCTGCTGGGATACCTGTTCAACTTCCTGCGGCTCTGCCTGCTGGTCGTCTATTACAAGATCGCGTTGCCTTATCCCTGGCTGCAGCATCACGCCAAGATCGCCGACTATGTCATCGGCGGGTGCCTGTTCGTGTGCGCGCTCGCCGTCTTCTTCACGGTCGCCAACAAGCTGCGCAATGACCCCAACACCACCACCAAATCGCTGCCCGAGCCGCACCCCGCTCCGCTCTCCCCCTCGAGCACCCGCCGCCTGCAGAGCTCGCTGTTTTTGCGCGTGGCCGCCGTGCTGCTGATGGCCGCTATCTTCGGCGTGGATGTGCTGCATCAGCATCGGGTGGAGGCTGCGCGGCTGGCCACCCTGGCGCCGGCCACGCTGCCCCAACACATCGGCGACTTCACCCTGGAGCGCACCTGGAATGAAACCCAGTTCGGCGTGCTCGTCTATAGCTGGGGAGAGTATGCCGAGCCCACGGTGAACGGGGTTCCGGGCGCGCATGTGATGCTGGGCGTGTCGCCGCAGACCGTGCATGATGCCGAGGTATGCCATCTGGCGCGCGGGGAAGATCCCACCTGGCACGGGCAGATTGTGGCTGCGACGGCGGGGGGCCCGGTGGAGCTGACGGCCGCAACCTATAACGACGGCGCAACCCAGGAGCTCGAAGCGTCGACGGTCTGCGATAACGGCGCGTGCCGGCAGTACTCCGAAACCAGCCAGCATGTCACCGTGATCTATGCGCGTCCGCATCGCGGGGTTCCGCTGCAATCGAATACCACCCGGCCCATTCCGCTGATGCTGAAGGTCGAGAGCCTGGACACCATGACGCCGGCGAGTGTGATGGAGCCGCGGCTCGCGTCCACGCTGGTAACGTTCTTAAAAAGCGCCGACCTGCTTACCCTTACCGCGCCCTACGTCAAACAGTAATGGTGAAGTGGATGCTGGCAGCCCGCAGATGGGCTTTTCTGCCGTGTGGACAGAGAAAACTTCTGCTGGCAAATTACCGATTAAAGGCGAAAGCTCGTGTTTGACGGCCTGCAGGTTCGCATGGGTTGCCGCGAGTCGCCTATAATCAAAGCTCTCCCCTTCGTGTACCGCAGGGCTGGAATCAACAGCAGAATCCAACAAGCTTTGACAGATTCAAAGAGCAGTGAGGGTGTGGTTATCTTTACCGGAATCCGAGTGAGCGCAAGCTCCCTGAAGTGTACGACCCAGCCTGTGCGCACGCGCTCGAGCCGTTTGGGCTTCCTTGGCTTTGGCCAGAACCGCTCAAGCTTGAACGCTGTTCTCCGCTGGGGCCTTTTGAGCCTGGGTATTGCGGCGACCTCTGCCGTCCCAGCGCTGATCTCGACCGCCGGTGCGCAGGTCCAGGCGACGCCGCAGTTTTCCGCGGAAGCGGCGCCACAGATCCTGTGCCCGATCCAGGTCATCGGCAACCGGCGCATCCCCAAAGAGTCGATCGTTGCGCGCCTGTTCAGCCGCGCCGGCGACCCCTACGACCCCACGGTTGTGGAGCGCGACTACAATTCGCTCTGGAACACCGGCTACTTCGTCAATGTCCGCATTGAGCGGGTCCCGGGCCAGGGCTGCCTCCAGTTGGAGATCTACGTTCGCGAAAAGCCCACCATCAGCGAGATCAACTACAAGGGCTTGAACTCCGTCTCCGTCTCCGACGTGATGGAGCGCTTCAAGAAGGAAAAAGTCTCCCTCAACGTCGAAAGCCAGTTCGACGAGACCCGCGTGAAGCGCGCCGAAGTCGTGCTGCAGGAGATGCTCGGGGAGCACGGCCATCAGTTTGCCGTGATCCGCACCGAGGTCAAGACCATTCCCCCGGCACGCGTGGCGCTCACCTTCGTCATCAAGGAAGGTCCGACCGTCAAGGTAGGCAAGATCGCCTTCACCGGCAACCATGCGCTGACCCACCGTGAACTGGTGGCGTCGATGAAGAACTTGAAGCCCATCGGCATTCCCCACTCCATCATCCTCGAGAGCGTCTTCCCGCGTACCTTCGACGCCAGCAAGCTGGACGAAGACGCCGACCGCGTTCGCGAGGCTTATCGCGAGAAGGGCTACTCCAAGGCCCTCACCGGCGAGCCCCAGACCAACGTCCGCAATGCCGGCGGCATCAATCCCCTCACCCTGCATCCCTCGCACGGCAAGCGCGTCGATATCGTCATTCCGATTGAAGAAGGCGAGCGCTATCGCCTCGGCGGAATCACCTTTACCGGCAACAACTCTTACAAGAACGTCAAAGCCCTGCGCGCCCAGTTTCCCGTCAAGGACGGTGACTGGTTCAACGGACGGCTCTTCGCCAAGGGCATCGAGAACCTGCGCAAGGCCTACGGCGAAGGTGGTTACATCAACATGGTGCCCACCCCGGTCCCACGCTTCGACGAGGCCAAGAAGCTGGTGTTCCTGGACATCGATATCGACGAGGGCAAGCAGTTTTATGTCTCGCGCATCGAGTTCACCGGCAATACCCTTACCCGCGACCGCGTCATCCGCCGCGAGCTGCTGATCGAAGAGGGCCAGGTCTACAACAGCCGGCTCGTCGATCTCTCGCTGCTGCGTTTGAATCAGCTCAGCTACTTCGATACCCTCAAGGCCGAGCAGGACGTCGAGACCCAACAGAATGCCGAAGCCGGCACGGTCGACCTGCTCATCAAGCTGCACGAGAAGGGCAAGAACTCCATCGGCATCAACGGTGGCGTCAGCGGCCTGTCCGGTTCGTTCCTTGGCTTGAACTACCAGACCAACAACTTCCTCGGCCTGGGAGAGACGCTGAGCGTCTCCGCCAATATCGGCGATCTGTCGCGCAACATCAGCCTGGGATTCACCGAGCCTTACCTGCGCAACAAGCCGATCTCGCTGGGTATTCAGGTCTTCGATCGTAAAACCGACTTCAACCCGGCCAAGGCCGCCAGCATTACCGGCGCCTCCGCCAACCTGACCAATGCAGAGAACTCGCTGCTGAACAACTACAACCAGTCGTCCAAGGGCGTGACCGTCTCCACCAGCGAGGCGCTGCGCAAGCTGTTCCGCCGCTCCGGTGTCGCACGTATCGGGCTCGCCTACTCGCTGTCCAGCTCTGGAATCACGACATTCAACCAGAACACGCTGAGCGTCTTCCAGACCCTGGCCTTCCGCTCGGGCATTGCCGGCGCAAACTCGCTCAACGGCATCGTCACCTCGATCGTGACGCCGAGCTTCAGCTTCTCCACCCTGGATCGCTCCATCGGGCCGCATAACGGCAAGGACCTCAGCGTTGCCTTCCAGTTCGCCGGTGTCGGCGGCAATACCAAGTACTACGCGCCCAGCGCCTCCTGGCGTCAGTTCTTCCCGATGAAGGGCCTCAAGGTCAATAAGGAAGGCCACAACGTCCTCGGCTATCGCATCCAGGTAGCCAATATTGCCGGATTTGGCGGCCAGGTCGCACCTCCCTATGCCCGTCTCTACGGCGGCGGCGAGAACGATCTGCGCGGCTTCGACATCCGCTCCATCTCCCCGTACACCTTCCTCCCGACCAAGGTGCTGTTCAACCTCACCAACCCGGACGGGACTGTGGTCCCGCGCGATCCCACGAACCCGACGCTGGGCAATGTGCAGGTCCCTCTGCCGATCTACCGCCTGTCCCCGATCGGCGGCGATACCTCGGTCACCTCCAACCTCGAGTACCGTTTCCCGATCGTCGATCAGGTCACCTTTGCGTTCTTCACCGACTTCGGTATGGTCATGAACCTCGAGCCATCCCAGCTGCGTGAGAGCCCCCTGGGCATCTCGGCGGTCAACAGCCCGCTGTACGGTTGCCCCGAGGTGATCAACGGAAACTGCGTCGGAGGTTATCAGCTGCCGCCGTACTCCGAGTACCTGAAGACGGTCCCCGGAACCAACTTTGTTCCGCGCATGTCGACTGGCGCGTATCTGCAGATCGTCATGCCGATCATCAACGCACCCTTCCAGATCTACTACGCGTACAACCCGCTGCGCCTCTACAAGGACCTGCCCCAGGAGCTGGTTGCTCCCGGCCCACCCACTTGCACCGGCACCGCGATTAACTGCTTCAAGGACTTCTTCCCGTTCGAGACCTCGCCCGGGGCTGCGGCCTACAGCTACCAGCAGGCCGTGCAATTCTATGGAGCAGACTACATCCTGCGCGAGCCGCGCAAGACGTTCCGCCTGACCATCAGCACCTCGTTCTAAATCACCCGTTCCGCAATCGAACGGCAGCAGGAAAGAAACAATGGGTTGGCGAAGAACACCTCGCCAACCCATCGTTTTTTGGCTGCTGGCCACCGGGTGTCTTTGGGACGTCTCGAATCCCGGACGGACCTGCGATGGAATGCATCGCCCAGCTCCTGCCCATGCAGCTCCGTCTGCAACAAACGCTAGGCCGTCAATCGACCTCTAGCGGCCAAGATGCAGAACGTGCCAGAAGCTGGCGGTGAATTCGATCAGCAGAGAGCTCAATGCAGACCCTCCTATGGAACTGGCGTACGCCTCCACGTTGTCCCGCACATTGCGGTTGGACGAAGGATAGTAAGCATTATTGAGAGCCGTCGAAGCCGCGTAGCCCAGCAACTGAGCCCCATTGATTGCTCGCCGTCCGCTGTCGGTGCGGGTGATCACCGGCCGCGTTAGAGCATTCAATGCGCGATGCGCGATACCGTACTGCGCACCCTCCACGTAGTACCGTGGGTCCTCATGCAGCAGCGGCGCAAAGACCGAATCGGTGAACACGCCCTGCATCGTGTCGCGGATGCCGGCAGCGCCCAGCCGCTGGCCGAACGCTCCTCGGTCGGTGCCATAGTTCGGTTGACCGTTGAGCAACTGCCCATACCCGGACGCCACGAGCATGCCGCCGAAGTTCATCGCGCTATAGGTGCCCTGCAGGCCGATGATCACCTTGTCGCCAGCGGTTATCCTCTGAGCGCGCATGTCCGGCAGAATGTACTTCCGATGAATAGGCGCAACCCGATACCCCCCGGGCTGATCCATAGGGACCGCATCCGAGAAACGAACAGGATCAACAGGAAGGTCCAGAAGCGCTGGTTGTGGTTGGGGTGCATCGATCTCAGGTGCATCAGGCTCGGGCGCAGCGGGACGCACCATCGCAGTTCCACTCGATGCGATTTCGGCAGGAGCCGTCAGGCTTTGCGCCACAGCCGGGCAGCCGATCGCGCATGCCAACGTTGCAACCACCTCGAATGCCCTTTGCGCGCAGCTCCATCGCTTCCTCAACCGTGTCCGGCACGGCATCCCGGGCTGATCGATCTGCATAGGTGCGCTCAACGCTCTTGTGCCCACGACCGTCTCGTTTCCGCGATCTTGCTCCTTCGGCGCGCCGCGTCTCCAGGAATAAAGCGCCGTCTTTCTACGGACGCACACTCTACAAACATGGTTGTTCACGCAATCAAATCCTCTGCGGTTGTCGCTACGAATCCGGTCATGGATCGTCATCGCTGGCTGCGCGAGCCTCGCGAAAGTACACGGGAATGCGTCTCGCCACCAGTAACCAGCTAGGCACTCAGCGTTGACTCAAGCATCAACAGCATCCAATCATCAAGGTTGGATCTTCAGCGAAAGGAGCCCGTCGTTGCCCAGCGTTGCAGAGAAACAGTCGCCGAGCATGGAGAACCAACCGTCCCCAGCCGATCCAGACCGACGGGTGCCAGCAATCGCCATCGACCGCGAGCCGCGCTCGACGCCTGCGCGGCGTTGGCCCCTTCTCGCCGGTTCCAGCTTTGTCGCGCTGGCGCTTACCACCGGCTGCCATCATCAAAGGCAACAGGCCTACGCGCCGCCTCCACCACCGTTGCGTACCCAGCCCTCATTCCGGCCGAACCCGCCCGACAAAACTCATCTGGATCGCGAACCCGTCTCCATTCCCGAAGGCCGCCCGGAGTTTGTCGAGACGGGGATGGCCAGCTGGTATGGAGCCAGCGGGCATCGCGCCGCCGACGGCTCCGCCTACGACGGCACGGGTATGACCGCCGCGCACAAGACACTTCCGCTCGGCACCATCGCCCGCGTCACCAACCTCGCGAATGGTGAGTCGGTTACGGTGCGCATCACCGATCGAGGACCCTTCTCGCATGGCCGCGTGCTGGACCTCTCCGAGAGCGCCGCAAAAAAAATTGACCTCTATCGCATGGGCGTCGCGCAGGTGCGCATCGAAGCCTTCGCGAAGTCCACTCCCGCCGTCGAAGCCAAGTGGTGCGTGCAAACTGGCGCGTTCGCAACCGAACAGGACGCGCTCGATCTCAAGAGCGCCCTGGCTCGCCGCTACGCTGGCTCCCGCGTGATCGAGTTCGCCAGCGCCACCGGCTACTGGGTGCGGATCGACCCCGCGCGGCACGATCGCACCGAGGCCACCGCCATCAAAGACTGGATCGGCACACCGATGCCCCAGGTGGTGCCCTACCTCGTCCGCGTCAACTGACGTTCACTCCTTCGGCAGCGCCGGCGGCGGGTAGTATGGCACCTTCTGTTGCTCTTCATTGGCGCGCTTGACCGTGATGTCGGCGAACAGCAGCTCGGGAGCAATCGTGGTCCCCGGTACAGGACTTACCTGCTGCGCGATGTAAGGCTTGCCGCCCGCAGCCAGTATGCCGCTGCGAATCGCGCGCTGATCGAGTTCGTCAAACACCGCCCCGCGTACCAGCGTGCGCTTGCCATCCGGAGACACGCGATACAGCAGACGCGGCGCCAGCTCTCCGCTCAGCGTCTCCACCGAATACACGTCACGCCCCTGCTCCTTCGCAAGCGCCAGCAGTTTCGTACGCAGCGCTTCCCCAGAGAGCGGCTCGGACGACTTGATGATCACCACGCCCGCGCGCGAGTGAGCACTCTGCCCCAGTGCGGCGCGGCCGTGGCCGTTCGACTCCGGGAAGTCCTTCACCGGCTGACGGCCCACCAGGTAGTTCATCAGCTTGCCATGGACGACGATGTCCACCGGCTCCACCGGCACGCCTTCATCATCGACCTTGTAGGCGCCGAGCAGCGCATGGCCCTCAAAGCTGCGCAGCGTCGGATCATCCACCACCGAAAGAAACGTCGGCAGAATCGGTGTCTTATAGCTCGATTGATACGCTCCCTGCGTGCGTGCGGACGTGCCGATATCAGGGCGATCCGCCTCAATGCCCGGCACGAACAGCCGATTGAACACCTCCGCCGACGCGTCGCCCGAGAACAGCACGGGGCCGTGATAATCCTCCGCATCGACAATCGGCGCGTGCCGCAGCTCGTTGAAGCTGATCAGGTCGTCGATCACGCGCTTGTTCAGCGCCGCGTCGCTCTCCAGGCCAGCGGCCGTCGTTGCCACCGAACCGTTGCTGCGTCCAAGGTTCATCCCATCGTCGGCCTGCCCGCCGACGCTGACACCCTCCGTATAGCCGGAGTATCCATGCCGCAACATCGTTCCATCGGTATTCACCGTGTAGCGATTCACCACGAGCGCGCTGATGCTCGCCGAGCTGTACTGCACTGCCTCGGCAAAGCTTCGCGTCTCAGGCGAAGTCGCGAACAAACCGCTGGCTTCAATCAACCGATGCTTCCAGTCATCGCGGTCCAGCGTCAGGAGGGCCATCGGCTCAACCAGCGTCACCGCCTTCGCCGCCGTAAAATCACTCGCGGTAGGTGCGCTCTGGAACGTCTTCAGCGTTGCCTGCTTGGTCGCGTACGCGCGCAGCGCATTCTTGTACGCGTCGTCGGTTGCCGACCATAGCGCGTACTTCAGCGCCGCGGGATCGCCGTCTACGGGAGCAAGCTCCAGCGACCCATCGCCGCGCGCAGAGCTCGAATCGGAAGTCCCGCTGCCAATGCGCACCTCCACCCGCACCACGCGCTGATGGCTCTCCATCTCGCGCGTGAGCGCGCCATAGCTGGCAATCGCGTCGTAGCTATGGATGTCCTCCAGCCGATACTGGATGAAGTATGGCCGCAGCATGCCGGGAATCACCAGGTCCGATTTCTCGCGCGCCAGCTCCTGCTGCATCGCGGTAAGAATCGGATCTGCCGGCTGCGGTACTTCGGCCAGCGCCAACGAACCGAGTACGGGAAGAAGCAGCAGGGCGCCAAGTTTCATCAGCGGCCTCCCTTCGGCGAGCTCGCGGGAATCGCCGCTTCATCCAGCGGTGGTGGCGGAACGATCGGCGGCCGCGCCGTTCCCTGCGCCTGGCGCTGCGTCTCGATCTGCGAGACCAGCATGGCCGGCGCCACCGCACTCACCGGAATCGTCCCCGACTCCGCTCCGCATAATCCATTAAAAATCTGCGGCTGGTCGTCGGTCGCGACGATGCTGCGCAACGCCGCCTGCGGTGTTCCCACAATCGACACGCCGCGCACCAGCTCATCCGGCCGCCCATCCACATACACCCGATAGACCACCAGCGGAATCACCTGGAACGCCTGCGGCGAGCGTCGCGTCGTGACCGCAAAGCCCGAGCTGATGTCCTCGAAGTACAGCCCATACTTCTTGCCCTGCTTGCGCGCCGCTTCTTTCAGCATCTGCCGCAGCTTGGCATCGCTCACCGCCTTGGTCGACGTCACAATCAAATTCCCTTGTCGCCCCGTCGGCATCTTGCCCGTCTCCGCGCGCCCATGTCCATTGGAGTTTGCAAACCCCGCAATCGGCAGCCGCGACATCAGGAACGTCTGCAGCACGCCGTCCTGAACCAGTTGCACACGCTGCGCACGCTGTCCTTCATCATCGAAGAGATAGTGCCCGCTCAGCGGATAGCCGTTGTATTGCGTCAGCGTAGGATCGTCTGCGACCGAAAGAAATTCAGGCAGAATCGGCTTGCCCAGCAGCTTGGTAAACGTCTCGCCCTCTTCATCGCCGCGCTGCCGCTGCCCCTCCAGCCGATGCCCCAGCACCTCGTGAAAAAACACCGCCGCCGCGCGCCCGGAGAGAATCGCCGGTCCGTTGTAGGGCTCCGTGATCGGCGCAGTCCTCAGATCGTTGAGTCCCTTTGCCAGCGCCTCGGTCTTCGCCATCACCTCTGCCTGGTCCGGCAGGTGGCCCGCCGAGTCCGCCTCAAACGTTTCGTCGCGGAACATGTCCATGCCATCCGACGCGCGCGTCCGAGCAGCCACAATCAGCCGCGCCACATGGTTCGGCGCTGCCACCTTCGTCCCTTCGCTCGACACGAAATAATCTGTCTCGTGCGTGGCCTGCAGCACCGCCGTGTTGTAAAAAATATTTGGATACTGCCGAAACACACCGGAGATCTCCCGCAGCCGCGACTCCCATGCGCTGCGATCCACGGTCAGCGGTGGCTCCTTCGCCAGAATCTCCACCTGGGGCCGCTCGTGCGTGAAGTCGGGCGACGAATCCTCCTCGCGCGCACGTACCTGCTGCTCCGTCTTCACCTTCTCCAGTGCGTCGAGCGCCTTGCCATACCCCCGATTCGTCGCATACCACAGCGTCCGCTCAATGGCCGCGCGATCGTCGCTCAACGGCAGCGCCATCGTCGTCAGCGCGCTGGTGCGGTGCGCATCGTGCGTGTTGTCCTGCTCCGGCGATCCCAACCGCACCTGCACATCCGCCGTCCGCTCGTGCGTCTCATTCGAGTTCATGATTGCGCCGTACTGCGACGTGATCGTGACGCTCTCCGCATCGGCCACCGAGTAGCTAAGGAAGTACGGCTTCTGCGCCAGGGTCTTCTCCCCCACCTTCGTCACGCTCGACGCCACAGGTTCGATCGCATTGCCCAGCTCCGCCATCGCGCGATGCAGCTCCGTCTCCATCGCGTCCATCAGCGGCGGTTGCTGCGCAGCAGTTGCACTTGGAGCCGAAGTTGCGGCTTGCGCCAGGACCGTCGGAGCCGCGACCACCACCGGAGCGCATAGGCTCGCGATCAAGGCGTTCCGAAAAAATCTTTGCAAGCAATCGGTGCGGGTTACAGCGGGGCGGTGCGGGTCAGGTAAGGTCAAGGAGGTGTCAACTTCCAGTCTGTGAGCATCACGGATCGAGATATGCACTGAGTGTATCGAATTGCCCGCATCTGCTGCTCATGCGTACGCCAGCCCGTGGCGCATCTACTTGAGACGAGGAACCTTGCCCGCCGGGCTACAAACGTGCAAACTTGAGCCAACAGAAATTCTCAGCAAGGAATTCCATGAGCCTGCGCCGTTTGCCCCTGCTGTTGGCCGCCTGTATCGCCCTTGTTCTCACCGTGAACCTTACGGGCTGCGCCAACGAAACCGCCGCCGAGCACGCCGCCAACGTCTACGCCGCGCAGGAACTCGCCGCTGCTCCGCCCCACGGCAACCTCCCCGACTACTCGCTCTCCCCCACGGATCTCGCCAAGGCGCAACACCTCAGCGCCGTCAATGAAACCCTGCACTTCGGCAATGAGGCCTGGGGAATCATCAGTCTCCTGCTGCTGCTCGGCTTCGGTGCCATCGCCTGGATGCGCGACCGCGCCGTGAAGGTGAGCCGCAATCGCTGGGCACAGGGCTACGTGTTTCTCCTTCTGTACCTCCTCGCAGACGCGCTCCTCAACCTTCCCGTCGACCTCTACGCCCACCACCTCTCGCTGACGTACGGCCTCTCGGTGCAAGGCTGGCCAAGCTGGTTTGGCGACCAGGCCAAGGCCTTCGCGCTCACCTGGATCATCGGCGGCCTGCTCGTCATGCTGCTCTTCTGGATCATCCGCAAGCTTCCGCGCAGCTGGTGGTTCGCCTTCTGGTGCGTCTCCATTCCCATCGTTCTCTTCGGCATCTTCGTTGCCCCCTACATCGAGCCGATCTTCTTCAAATATCAGCCCCTCGAAAAAACCAATCCCGCCCTCGTCGCACAACTCGAGCAGGTCGTCGAGAAGGGTCACATGAACATCCCGCCCGAGCGCATGTTCCTCATGAAGGCCAGTGCCAAGCTCACCACGCTCAACGCCGACGTCGAAGGCTTTGGCGCCAGCAAGCGCGTGGTCGTGTGGGACACCACCATCGCCAAGATGACGCCCGACGAAATCGTCTTCGTCTTCGGCCACGAGTCCGGCCACTACGTCCTCGGCCACATCGTCAGCACCGTCTTCTTCACTTTCGCGATCCTCTTCGTCACCTTCTACCTCGGCTACCTCTTCGTGCAGGCTGCCCTGCGCAGATTTGGCGTGCGCTGGGGCATCAGCTCCCAAAACGACTGGGCCGCGCTCGCCGTCCTCCTGCTCGCGTTCTCCCTCTTCGGACTTCTGCTGGAGCCAATCGAGAACACCTACAGCCGAATGCATGAGCACGCTGCCGACGTCTACGGCCAGGAAGCCGTCCACGGTCTTGTCCCGGATCCGCAGACCACCGCCGTCGGCGCCTTCGCTGTTCTCGGGCAAACTTCCTTCGCCGATCCGAACCCCCATCCGCTTTACGAGTTCTGGAGCTACAGCCATCCCTCCATCGGCCGCCGCGCCGCGTTTGGCAAAGCCTACAACCCGTGGATTCCCGGAATGGAACCGAAGTATTTCAAGAAGTAGCCGCCGCGGTTTAACATGCGCACATGGCTACTAGTCCTGACTGCCTCTTCTGCAAGATCGCCGACGGTGTGATCCCGGTCACGCGCCTCTACGAGAATGATCACGTGCTCGCGTTTCCCGACATCCATCCACAAGCGCCTGTGCATATCTTGGTCATCCCCAAGCAGCACTTCGCTTCCGTCGCACACACCTCCGCTACCGAAGCCGGAGTTCTCAGTGAACTCCTTCTCGCAGCAAATAAAGTTGCACAGCTGCAACACCTCGACAACGGTTTTCGCCTCGTCATCAACACCGGCCCCGACGGCGGACAGACCGTCGATCACCTTCACGTGCATCTGTTGGGAGGAAGGCAGATGCATTGGCCGCCCGGCTAACGTATTCGACTAAGGTCATCAGCAAATGGTTACGAGATGCGACACGGAGTAACGGGCGCACATCGTGCGAAGTAACATCGTTTTTGGTATCGAGTAACGCGCGCCGCTTAGCGATGACTAACACTTCAAGTGTGGGATGAGGTCGAGTTAACCAGGATGGTTCACGCTGCACAACCCGCTCGTTTCGCACCTTAAGCGTCATTCCAAGTCCCGCGAGCGTCCAATGCGAAGTCATGGTGACAAGACCATGTTGCGCATGCGAAATCACAAGATTGCTTGACCGTTCGGTAATCGCCGAATCTGTGCGATGTGGAAATCCTGTTGGAGGACATAACGATGGCATTGCAACAACCAGTTCCAGCTCCGCTCCACGACACCACTGCTCCTGCCGGCGGATGGCCTGCGGAACATCGCGAGAAAGCCGTCTTTGCTGGCGGATGTTTCTGGGGCGTTCAGTCCGTCTTCCAACGCGTGAAGGGCGTCGAGAAAACCATCGTCGGCTACTCCGGCGGCGACGCGGCGACTGCCAACTATCGCGCGGTTTGCGGTGAAGGTACGGGGCACGCCGAGGCCATCGAGATCCTCTTCGATCCCGCCACGGTCAGCTACGGCACCCTGCTGCGCGTGTTCTTCTCGGTCGTGCATGACCCCACGCAGTTGAATCGGCAGGGCGCGGATGTGGGCACCAGTTATCGCTCCGCTATCTTCTATACCGATGAGTCGCAGCGTCTGATTGCCCAGGCCTATGTGCAACAACTCGACGCGGCCCACATCTTCGCAAAGCCCATCGTCACGCAGATCACGCCGCTGGTCGCGTTCTACGCCGGTGAGGATTACCACCAGGACTACGCCATCAAGAATCCCCACAACCCCTACATCCAGGTCTGCGACATCCCCAAGATCGCCGCGCTCGAGCAGCAGTTTCCTGATTTGTTCCACGAATACGTCCGATAAAAGGCACGCCCACTCGTCCTTCCATCCATTAGGGCAAGCTCCTTCTGCGTCCAACCGCCTATGCTAAAAGAGAGGTGAGCGGGACATCGTTCTCTCTTTCAAGACCATTGAATGAATGGATGGACGAATGAGAATGTGTGCGCGATCAAGCTGCTCTCTGCCGGAAACCTCTGGATCAACTCGTCAGCAGTTTATCTTCAGCGCGATGTTCCTCCTTGCAACGCTCGTTCTATCTCCTCTCGCGGCCGCGCAATCGGTAACGCAACCTCCCGCCACTCCCGAGCAGGCAGCCAAGCAGGCACAAGCCAACCATCCAGTAAAGAAGCCCGATCCAACCGGCAAAGCATCAGAGCAGCAGCCGCAGCCCAATCCAGCGCCCGACCCAAACGGCGAAGAAGCAGCCAGCGCCACACGGCTTGCCCTGGGCCTACTGGCCCCTTCCACTCCTCCCAAGAACCTGCCCACCAACCGTCCCGTGATCGGTCTCGCCCTTGGCGGAGGCGGCGCGCCGGCCATGAGCGAGATCGGCGTCCTCCAGTGGTTTGAAGACCACCACATTCCCGTCGACGTCATCGCCGGCACCAGCATGGGTTCCATCATCTCAGCGCTCTACGCCACCGGCCACACACCCGAACAGATGAAGCAGATCCTCACCGAGGATTCCATCAACTCGGTCTTCCGCATCGACCAGGCCTACAGCGCGCAAAGCTTTCGTCGCCGCGAAGACAGCCACGACCTTCCCAACGGCATCACGATTGGCCTCAAGCATGGCATCGGGTTCCGCAACAGTCTCCTCACCGAGGCCGGCCTCAACGAGCTGCTCGAAAAGCAGTTTCTCCGCTACAACGATGCGGTCGACTTCAACAGTCTGCCCATCCCCTTTCGTGCCCAGGCCACCGACCTCACCGACGCCACCACCGTCACCTTCGCGCGCGGCTCTCTGCGCGACGCCGTCCTCGCGTCCGCATCCATCCCCGGTGTGTTCAAACCGTTCCAGATGGATGGCCACGATTACGTGGATGGAGCGATCCTCGAAAACCTTCCCACGCCCGAGGTCAAGGCCATGGGCGCGAACGTCGTGCTGGCAGTGAGCCTCGAGCTTGCGCCGGTTGGCAACGGCGATCTCAATAACATCCTCGGCGTTCTGCAGCGCGCCTTCGCGGTCGGTATCGAGGTGAATGAAGAGCGCGATCGAAAGCTCGCGAACGTCGTCGTCACGCCCAACGTCGACGGCTTCGGCGCGGGCAGCTACAACAAGGTGTATCAGCTTGCTCAGCGGGGGTATGCCGCGGCTGAAGCCAACAAGGCGGCGCTGCTGAAGTACTCTCTGCCTGAAGACGAGTGGCAGCAATATCTGGCGCAGCGCACCGCCCGTCTGCACGGACCTCCAGGCAACGTTCTGCGCGTGGAAGTCGATGCTTCCAACGCTGCGGTCAAGGCTGCCGCCGAGCGTCTCTTCGCTCCGCTGGTTGATGAGCCCCTGGATACCGACAAGGTCGTTCGTCTGCTCTCGCAACTGCGCAGCGACGGTCGCTATGACGCGGATTACACCGTCGGCTACGATCGCAACGTACGCGGCCGTCCGATTCTTCTCGTCTCGGTGAAAGACAAACCAACCGGGCCGCCGTTCCTCATCGCAGGATTTAATCTCGAGGCGCAGACCTCAGGCGTCACGCGCGCCAGCCTCGACACCATCCTGCTCTACCAGGACCTCGGCGGCTATGGTTCCGAGTGGCGCACCTACGTCGACTTCGGTTTCGCCTCGCGTATCCAAACCGAGTACTACCGAAGGATCAACTGGGCTGGATTTTTTGTTGCACCCCGCGCCAACATCACGCGCACACCGTATTACATCTATAGCGGCAACACACGGCTCGCGGAGCGCCTCGACCAGAACGCCGGTGGCGGCGTAGACTTCGGCTGGAGCAACAGGCGTACGCAGGAGATTCGCGCCGGCTGGCAGCTCGAGAACGTGCGCTGGTACGTCACGACCGGCTCCGATGGCCTGCCCGAATATCGCGGCAACGCCCAGACCGCGCGGCTGCAGTACATCTTCGACTCGGAGGATCGCGCGCTGGTGCCGGAGTTCGGCATTCGTTCCCGCACCGACATCGGCTATCTGTACGCAACGCCCAACAGCCCCAGCGCGCCGCAGTTCGTCAGCCAGTTCTCCCTCTCCCACACCTTCAACAAGAGGAATGTCGTACTGATGAACATGGAGGGCGGAACGATGTGGAACCGGGATGTGGCGCAACCCTTCCGCTTTACCCTCGGTGGACCGTTGCGCCTCAGCGCCAGCGCCATCGATCAATATCGCGGCACCGACTACTACCTGTTCACACCCGGCTATCTGCGCCGCATCAAATCTCTCCCCGCACCGCTCAGCAGCAGCCTCTACCTCGGCGGCTTCTACGAGGCCGGACAGATGCGCGCACCCGACGCCTCCACCATCACCCGCCAGGACGTCTACTTCGGTTTCTTCGTCGAGACACCCCTCGGCCTGATCTCCTTCGGTCCCGCCCTCGGAACCAATGACGAGCGCAAGCTGGTCTTCACCATCGGCAAGTTCTTCTAAGACAGACAGTAGAGTGTAGAGGACGGCGTCTCCTCTACGCTCTACTGTCTACACTCTGTTTCAACGCCCTGCGCTCAGCCTCACCGCCAGCCGCTCCGGCAGGTGCGCGTCACGAATCGCGGTTTGCGATTCGGCGACATCATACGGCGTGCGGAAGAACGTGACCTTGGCCAGCGTCTCATCGTAGATCGCGAACGCGGCGCGCCAGTCTCCATCGCGCGGCTGCCCAACGGCGCCCGGATTGATCAGATGTCGCGAGCCCAGCGGCACCTTCATCGTGTACTGCTCCACGCTGTCGCTGTTGTCCGGGTCATACGCTGGATAATCCTCCGCCCAGTCTTCCTCGCATCGCGAAAACCCGCCTTGCAAATGCGTGTGCCCGAAGAACGCAAGCTCCGAGGGCATCCTCTGCAGAGGCGCCCACGCATCGCGCATCGACGCGATGTACTGATCCTCATGCAGCGGCGAACCGTGTGCGCACAGCGCGCGCTCCGTGGCCTGGATCGGCCCCATCGGAAGGGCGCGCAGCCACTCCCGATTGTCCGGCCGCAGATTTTGCCGCGTCCACCCGGCCGCCGCGGCCGCAATGGGATTGAATCCCTGCGAGCTGCTCAGACCGCAGCACACGCGATCATGATTGCCGCGCACGTGAATCGACCGCTCGGTCTCGAGCGTCCGCAGCGTATCAATCACTTCATTGGGTCGAGCTCCGTATCCCACCACATCGCCCAGATTCCAAAGCTGATCGAACCCTCCAGCGGTATGGCTTCGCGCTACTCTCAGTACTGCTTCGAGAGCCTGTAAATTTCCGTGAATATCCGAAACTACCAGCGCACGCATAAACAGCCAATCCAACCATCAAAAGACAGCCAGTCCGAAATTGATTAGACGCTTGACCGCTCCATCGTAGCAAGGGGCCGGTCCCGAAGTGTGTGCATCGTCGGCGCAGAAGCCAGAAGGTTACGTGTGTAGCCGTGCTGCGGCCGCGTCAGCACCTGGGCCACACTGCCCTGCTCCACGATCTCGCCGTGCCGCATCACCGCCACGCGATCCGCCACCTGTGCCACCACCGCCAGATCGTGCGAGATGAACAACATCGACAGGTTGTGCTCGCGCTTCAGCGTCTTCAGCAACTCCAATATCTGCGCCTGCACCGTCACATCCAGCGCCGTCGTGCATTCGTCCGCGATGAGCAGACGCGGCTTACAGATCAGCGCCATCGCAATCACGATCCTCTGCCTCTGCCCGCCGGAAAACTGGTGCGGATAATCCTCCATCCGCCGTTCCGGATCGGGCAGCGCGACCTCGCGCATCGCCGCCAGCACCCGCTCACGCACCTGCACCCGCGGCGTGCGCGGAGCATGCGCCAGCAGCGCCTCGGCAATCTGCCGCCCCACCTTCATCACCGGATTCAGCGCCGTCATCGGCTCCTGAAAAATCATCGCAATCGACTGTCCGCGATGCCGCCGCATCACCTCTTCCGGCAAGGTCAGCAGCTCCTCCGCCACGCCGTCCGCCCGCCGAAATTCAATCGTGCCGCTGATCGTCGCACTCGCCGGCAGCAGCCGCAGCAACGCCAGCGACGTCGCAGACTTTCCCGAGCCAGACTCCCCCACCAGCCCCAGCGTCTCGCCAGCCGCAATCTCAAACGAGATCCCACCCACCGCCTCCTGCGCGGAGAACGCAATGCGCAAGTCTTTGACGGTCAGCAACGGCAACGCAACTTTCTCTGGATCGACACTCACCCTTCGAGCATAGCGGATCGCGCCGGCCATCTTCCCCACACGCCGTCCTTACTGAACCAGGCGAAACGTCCGCCACGGACTGATCTCGAGGGCGCCCCGCGCGCCCACACTCCACACTCTCCAGCGATAGCGGCCATTGGCATTGGCGAACTCCGCCATCACCTGCGTCCGCAGCGTCGGATTGCGGTCCGACACCAGGTACAGCCGCCCGTCGGACCACGCGCCGCCCTCGCCGCGCTGCCATTCCACCACCTGCAACCCCGCGCCGCCACGGTTATCCCACACCAGCTGCGGTACCTGCGCGACATTTTGTCCATCCTGCGGCGAAGCCTGCGCGATCCCCTTCACTCCGGAACTCTGCTCGGCGGACGTCGGCGGAGCGCTCACCATCAGCGCCTGGCGCACGTTGGACTGCTCGTTCTGCGGCAGGTCGAGCGACATCTGCAGCACCTTCCACTGACCATCTTTTCCTGCGCGCAGCACCACCAGCGGATGCGCCACACCAAACACCCCGGGCGACGACACCACCACGCGCAGCGCAACCGCCGCCAGGCCACCGTTCACCGAAGCTTCCGCCACCTGCACCCGCACGCCGTCATTCGGCGCTGCCGTGTTGCTCGACGTGCTGCCCATGATCGCCAGCATCCGCCGCACGCCGTGCGAAGAGTCCATCACCAGGTCCGCATCGGCCGCGTCGCCCAGCGGCTCGCCGTTGAGCAACCGCTCCATGGCAGTCTTCGCCACCGTCGCCGCAGCAGCCTGTTTGTCTTTGAAACTTGCCTGCACGCAGCCCGGGCAGTCTGACGTTGGTTCGCTCATCCACAACGCAAACGCGCGCGCCGCCTGCATATGCGGCGCATGCATGAGAATCGCGACCTCCGGCTCGCCCTCGGAATTATCCGTGACGCCGTTCGGATAGAAGACCGCTGGCTGCAACATGCCCAGCCCAAAGTCCGTGTCCATGCCACTCCACCACGCGGCGGGCAACGTTCCCAGCAGCACATCCGGATAGTCGGCCGTGCCGCGCGCCGCCATCAGCCTCGCCTTCAGCTGGTCCGGATCGACTGCGAGGAACCGCATCTGCAAGTCAGGAAAGGACTCTCGCAGACCCTCCTTCACCTGCTCTGCCTGCGCATTTCTCAATGGCTGCTGCGGTTGCATCGGCGCAACCGAATTGGCCGCCTCCGCGGGCGCACCACTGCCATTCCTATTTCCAAAGTCCGAAGCATTCTGGCCCACATTGCTGGCCGCCGTTCCATAGTTGCTCGACGCCGTTCCATAGCTCCCCGCGTTCTGCCCAGCGGTGCTGCTCGGCTGCCCATAGTTGCTCGACGCCGTTCCGTACCCGCCCGCATTCTGACCGAAGTTGCTCAAATCCTTCTGCTGATACCCAATGCCGTTGGGCTTCGCGCTGGTCGCGTTCTGATCGGGCGGTATCGAAGGCGTGCTGATGGTACGGCTGTCCGAGTCCACGCCATAACTTGCCGCATTCTGTCCAAACGTGGACGCGCTCTGTCCAAAGTTCCCCGTCGTGCGTTCGCTATAGTTCAATGGCGTCGCATTGTGCAGCGCCGCAACGGCATTCAGATTGGACTGCGGCGGCCGCGTCGACGCCGCCAGATACCACACCACCAGCGGCCCGTGCCGCAAAGCGGCCAGCGGCTCCCCATCCTGCGAGTGCAGCGCAGCGGCGCCCATCAGCAGCATCGCCGACGCGACTCCCCTCACGCACTGTCGACTCATCCACGGAGCCCTCAACGAGGCCTTCAACAAAACGTTCAAGGCTGCCTCCAAGACGCCTTTGCGGCAGAAATCATCCTGCCCGTCCAATGCAGATTGGACGCCCTTCCTGCGCGATTGTTTCAGAAACCTCGCCCGTCCCGCGCGATGCATCCGGGATTGCCTCCAAGATCGTCCCATCCGAAGCGTGTTCCCCATCATCTAAGATTCATGGGCACTTCCGCCAGCCAATTCCCTCTCCGCCTTTCGGTTCTTGACCAATCCCCCGTCCTTGCCGGCTCCACGCCCGCGCAGGCCCTGGCCAATTCCCTCGACCTCGCCCGCCACGTCGACGCTCTCGGCTACACCCGCCTCTGGTACTCCGAGCACCACGCCATGGATCTCCTCGCCTGCACCGCGCCCGAGATCCTCATCGCCCGCGCCGCCGCCGAGACCACCCGCATCCGCGTAGGCTCCGGCGGCATCATGCTTCCACACTACTCCGCGTTCAAAGTCGCCGAAGTCTTTCGGACCCTGCACGCCATGTTTCCCAACCGCATCGATCTCGGCATCGGCCGCGCCCCCGGCGGCGGCCAACTCGAAGCCTTCGCCCTTCGCCGCGACCGCAAGTCCCCCGTCCCCGACGACTTCCTGCAACAGCTAGCCGAACTCCGCGCCTTCCTCCACCCCGAACGCTTTCCCGATCTGCTCGGCCCCAACCACCACTTCGCCCGCATTCGCGTCTCCCCCGACGCCCCCGGCGCCCCCGACATCTGGCTGCTCGGATCGTCGATGTGGTCGGCAGTCACCGCTGCGCAGGAAGGTCTCCCCTACGCCTTCGCCCACTTCTTCTCGCCCATCCAGACGCGCCGCGCCATCGAGTACTACCAGGCCAACTTCCAGCCCAGTCCCGACCGCTCTGCCCCCGAAGCCACCCTCGCCATCGGCGTCATCGTCGCCGACACCGACGCCGAAGCTGAGCGCCTCCACGCCTCCGTCCGCCTCCTCCAGCGCCGCATCCGCATGGACGACCGCCGCCCCGTCGCCACCCCCGAGGATGCCCTCCGCGAGCTCGCAGCGCTGCCCGCCGCGCCCAACCCGCTTGTCCCCTTCACCGCCGGCAGCTTCGACGCCCCCGAAGACAATGAGTGGCCCACCTACTTCACCGGCACGCCCGACCGCGTAGCCGCCCAACTCCGCAACCTCGCCCACGAACTCCACCTCAAAGAGATCATCGCCAACACCATCACCCACGACCACCAGGCCCGCAAGCGCAGCTACTCTCTCCTCGCCGAAGCCGTGGGACTCCCTCGCTAACTTGCGGATTCGCTAACCCGCTGACTCGCTACAAGGAATAAACCCATGACAATATCCGTGAAGAAGATTGCATGCACGCTGTGCCTCGCGCTCCCGGCCTTGTGGAGCGTTCCCGCCCTGGCCGAAGATCCCACCCTCACCCTCAAGGTCATCAGCGAGGCTGGAGCGCAACGCGCGCTCTCCGCCGCCGAACACGAAGCCGAACGTCTCCACGCCCCCTGCGCCATCGCGGTCGTCGATAGCAGCGGCATCCTGGTCGCCTTCCTCAAGATGGACGGCGTCCGCGCCGGCAGTCCCGATCTCGCCATCGGCAAGGCCCGAACCTCCGCCCTGCTGCAACGTCCCAGCGCAGAGACGGAAGCCAATGTCGACAACGGCCGCGTCGCCTTCACCACCTCGGGATTCATGACCCTCCGCGGCGGCGTTCCTCTGCTCGCCGGCAAAGAAGTTGTGGGAGCGATTGGCGTTGCCAGCCTGAGCAAGGACAACGACGTGGCGATCGCCCAGGCCGCCGCCGCTGCCTTCGCGGCCCTGTCCTCCACGCAGTCCCAGTCGCAATCCCCTCCGCACTAGCTCGGCGCACGCGGGTTCATGGCGCTAAACTAGCAGCAACATGATCCCCGAAGTGGATGTTCTGATCGTCGGCGCTGGCCCGGCCGGCTGCGCTGCAGCCTATGACCTCGCCCACGCCGGCAAGCACGTCATCCTGCTCGACAAGCGCACCTTCCCGCGCCACAAACCCTGCGCCTGCGGCCTCACCCGCAAGACCCTCAAGGCCCTCCGCTACTCCGTCGCCCCCGTCATCGAGCGCGTCTGCCACGAGATCGTCCTTCAACCCGCCGCCAATCCGTGCGCCCCACATCTCGCCTCTGAGAAGTTGGATTCCGCGAACCTCCCCATCGCCAACAAATCCCGCGACGTGCGCATCCGCACCCGCAACCCCATCTGCGCCATGGCCGTCCGCGAGCGTTTCGACAACTTCTGCCTCCGCGAAACCCTGCTCGCCGCGCGCCAGGGCGGCAGCGTCGAGCTGCGCAAGATCGACCGCATCGCCGCCCTCCGCGAATCCCCCGACGGCATCGAGCTCGAGGTCGCCACCCCCCGCGGTCTCGAAACCCTCCGCGCCCCCATCCTCATCGGCGCCGACGGCGCCAACGGCCAAACCCGCCGCCTCATCCATCACGACGGCGTCGGCCCCTCGGACAGCGACGGCTTCGCATTGGAAGCCACCGTCCCCTACACCGCGCTCCCCGCAACCCTCCCCAACGGCGCCTCCCCCCACGACCTCGTCTTCGACTTCGCCCCGCTCCCCGGAGGCTACGGCTGGCTCTTCCCCAAGGCCGATCACATCAACATCGGCGTAGGCGCCTTCGCCCCGAATTCCCGCAAACACTCGCCCCTAAAACTCTCGCCGTCCGCGCAGGACGTGACCCGCGCTCTCCTGCTCGACTACGCGCAGCAAAAGCTCGGCGTCACCACCCTCTCGCACATCACCGGCCAGCAGCTCGGCATGGGCGGCCACACCTACATCCCGCGCGGCCGCGTCCTGCTCGTCGGCGACGCCGCCGGCCTCGTCGACCCGCTCACCGGCGAAGGCATTCACTCCGCCATCGTTAGCGGCCAGGCCGCCGCCGCCGCCACCGTCGAATGCGATCTCAACGATCACCCCAACGCGATCGCCGCAGCCTACGCCCGCCACTTATGCCCGCTGCTCAAAACCCTGAGCTTCTCCCACCGCGCCGCCCGCGCCTTCTACGCCCAACCCGAGCGCGGCTACAAAGCCATGCGCCTCCCCTTCATGCGCTCCCTCATCCTGAAAACCTACGCCGACGGCCTGCCCCACACCACCCTCCTCACCGCCCTCGCCAAACTCGTCTAGCTCGTGGCATTCTTTTTCACGCCGGAATCCATTTGCACCGCGCCCGCCTGACGATATACTCACCGCAATCCTCGACCCGCACGTCATTCTCTTCCATCTTCGGAGCCCGAATGAGCATCACGAGCGCTGCGACCTCACCTGAATCGATGGACCAGGCCTCCCTCCCCGCCGGCGCCAATGAAGAGCTGGCCGGGCCGCCTCCCATCGCTACCCTCGCGACCCCAGACCCCCTGCTGGCCACGCGACCCGTCGATCCCTCCGAGCGCATCTCCTCCGTCGACCTGCTGCGCGGCTTCTCCCTGATGGGCATCCTCATCATGAACATCACCGATTTCGCGCTGGGACTCTCGAACTATTCCTACCCGCTCTCCACCGTGAAGCCCGTCTTCAACGGACCGCACTGGAAGATCAACACCACCGTCTGGTTTCTCCGCTGGATCTTCGCCGAGGGTAAGATGCGCGCCCTCTTCTCCATGCTCTTCGGCGCTGGCGTGATCCTTCTCACTGGCCGCGCTGCAGAGCGTGGCGCCGGCATCCGCGCCGCCGACATCTACACCCGCCGCAATATGTGGCTCGTGCTCTTCGGCATGGTTCACTGCTACGCCATCTGGAACGGCGACATCCTTTTCTTCTACGGCGTCTCCGCCCTCCTCTTCCTCTTCCCCTTCCGCAACCTCAAACCGAAGAACCTTTTCTGGACGGCAGCCATTGTCCTTCTGCTCAACACGCTCGTCGTGCAGGTGGGCCAGACCTTCGCAGCAGGCCAGGCCATGCGCAACGCCGAGAAGGCCAACGCCGCTCTCGCCCACCACCAGACCCTCAACGATGATCAGATCGCCTCACTCAAGAGTTGGAAGGACTTCCAGGATCGCTGGCGCCCCGGCACCAGGAAGCTCTACAGAGATATCGCCCGGCATCAGCATGGCTGGCTCTCCCAGGGTGCCGACGCCGGCGATGCCTTCCAGCTGGAAACCCTCGGCGCGTATGCAGGCTTTGGCGATTGGTTCGGCCTCATGCTCCTCGGCATGGCGCTCTACCGCCTGGGCTTCTTCTCGCTCAAGCTCTCCACACGCGCTTACGCGCTTACCGCCATCCTCGGCCTCGGCATCTCCTGGCCGCTCACCTTCTGGGGCTGTTGGCACGCCTGGCGCGGCGGTTTCGATATGTTCGACACAGCGCTCGTGCTGCAATTTCCCTACGACCTCACCCGCGTCTCCGGCGCCCTCGGCAACGCCGCCGTGCTGCTTCTGCTCATGCGCGCCGGCCTCTTCAAGTGGCTATTCGCGCGCATCGCCGCAGTCGGCCAGATGGCGCTTTCCAACTACATCCTCACCAGCCTCTGCATGAAAACCATCTTCGTCTGGGGCCCGTGGCACTGGTACGGTTACGTCGAGTACTACAAGCTCTACTACGCCGTCGCCGCCATGTGGATCGTCAACCTCATCGTCTCCACCCTCTGGCTGCGCTACTTCCGCTTCGGCCCCCTCGAGTGGTGCTGGCGCTCGCTCACCTACTGGCAACGTCAACCCATGCGCCTCCGCGCCGCACCCATCCCCGCGATACCGCAAGCGGCGTAAGCCCTACTCAAACTGCGGCAGATGCTCCACGTCCCCCAACGGCACCGGCTCGGTCGGCCCACCCGCCTTCACCCACGCCTTCATCCCTCCGCGAATCACCTTGGTCGAGCAGTTCTCTTTCTCCAGCATCCGCGCCACGCGCACACTCGTCGCCTCATGCGCGCACGAGCAGTACAGGTAAATCTCACACTCCGGCTGCATGAACTCCCGCAGCGCATCCAGCTCTTCCTTCAGCCGGCTCGGCTCCACGCGTATCGAGTTCTTGATCCGCTGCATCCCCGGATCGTAGTACCCATGCGAGCGCACATCCGCAATGATCAGCAGCCGATCGTGCGTTGCCGTGCGCATCATTTCGAACAAATCCTGCGCCGCCACCATCTCCACCGCCGACAGGCGCGACTCGCGCAGCGCACTCAACACCAGCCACAGCACGTACAGCAATACAATCGCCGACACGGTCGCCTCCGTGAAGTGCGCCAGCCTCTCCACGCCGGCAACCACCACGCGCAGAAACGGCGCAGACACATATCCCAGGAAACTCCACGCGCTCACATACAGCAGCACCCCCACCCCATCCATGGTGAGGAAGCGCCGCAGCCGCATGTTCAAACTACCCGCCAGGATCGCCGCCACCGTCGCCAGCCCCGGGATAAACTTCGCAAACATCAGCGCCCTCGGTCCACGCTTGTAAAACTGCCGTGCCGACGCAAACACGCATAGCTCCGGATTCATGCTGAACCTGCAGATATTCGTCAGCATCCACCAACCCGTATAGCGTCCGCCCAGGTACATCAGCGTGTCTCCCAGCAGCGCCGAGCTGGCCGCGCACAGGATCACCACTCCCAGGTTGAGCGACCCGCCATGCGCTGCCGCACCGGCTGTCAACAACACTACCGAAAGCGGCATCGGCAAACCGCAGCATGCGATAAAGAGCGCAATCGACGTCACCGCGTACCCATGGTGAGCAATCACGTTCAGCAGGTTCATCTAGAACAACTCCCCCGGGGTCTTGTGTGTATTCGTAGATGCTACGCTCTTGGATGCGTCCTGTGTTCGCGGCGTCACACTCCGCCCGCGCAGGCTCAAGGCAACCGCCTACTTTGTGTAGTTTGGCGGATGTGCACCCCTCAATCAAACCTCGGCAGGTGTTCGACATCGTCGTGCGGCACCGGCTCCACCGGCCCCCCGGCCTTCACCCACGCCTTCAGCCCGCCCCGAATCACCTTGGTCGTACAGTTTTCCCTTTGCAGCATCCGCGCCACGCGCATACTCGTCGCCTCGTGCGCGCACGAGCAGTACAGATAGATCTCGCAGTCCGGCTGCGGCAACATGAACTCCTGCAATACCTCCAGGTCTTCCATGATGCGGTCCGGGTCCACGCGTATCGAGTTCTTAATCCGCTGCATGCCGGGATCGTAATACCCCCGCGAGCGCACATCCGCAATGATCAGCAGCCGATCCTGCTTCGCCGTCTGCAGATGTTTCCGCAGGTCCCTCGCCCCAATCTTCTCCACCTTCGGAAGCCGCGTCTCGCGCAGCAGGCTCATAATCAGCCACAGCACATAGAGCAGCACGACCCCGCCCAGCATCGCCGCGGTCACATGACCCACGCGCTCCACCCATCCAACCGCCACCCGCAGGAAGCGCGCAAACACATAGCCGGCCACGCTCCAGCTCGTCACATACGCCAGGATCCCCAGCCCATCCAGCACCAGGAATCTGCGCGGCCGCATATTCAGGCTGCCTGCCAGCACCGACGACACCTCCGCCAATCCCGGCACAAACTTCGCCACCAGCAACGCCTTCGGCCCACGCTTGTGGAACTGATGCGCCGACCCAAACACGCACGCCTCCTGGTTCATGCTGAACCTGCAGATCTGCGTCAACAGCCACCACCCCGTAGACTTTCCCCCGAGGTACATCAGCCAATCGCCCGCAAGGGTCGCACTCCACGCGCACAAAATTACCAGCCCCAGGTTCAGCGACCCGCCATGCGCCGCCGCACCCGCCGTCAGCAGCACCACCGACAATGGCAGCGGCAGTCCGCACGCCGCACTAAATAGGACGATCGATATCACCACGTACCCGTGGTGAGCGATGACCTCCAGCAGGTTCATAGGGCAAACTCCCGGGGACTTACCTGACGTATCTACCGGGATACTATGCCGTTACCCGCCCCCAGCGCCACCCTAAACCTCGCCCCGGCACCTCCTCCCTCAGAACTGCAGCCGAACCCCCAACTCCAGCTGCCGTTCCCGGCTCGTCCCCGTTGTCGACGAGCTTGGCGTCCCAAACGGCGCCTCCGTCGTCAGCCCCTCCGTGGCAATCGCCGCTGCATTCTGAAACACCAGCGGCGTAGGCCCGGTTGCCGTGGAATTCCCAATCGTCTTCGCGGTCCCCACCTGGAACGCCCGCGTCTCCACGCTCGAGATGTTCTCTGCATTAAACAAGTTGAATGCTTCGGCAAACGCATTCAAATGCATCCCGTGCCCCAGCGCCACCTCTTTTCCCAGCCGCAGATCCACCTTCCCCCGTGGCGCCAGCCGCAGCGTATTCCGCCCAATCGTCGGCAGGTAGGTCGCGCCCCCTGAACCGTTGATCGACTCGCGCCCACCCTTCAAATACGTTCCCCCAAAGATTTTGTAGCTGTAAGGCGCCCCACTGCTCGCCGTCGCGATCGCCGCCACCCGCCAACCATCCAGCACCAGCCGCACCGCCTTCGGTCCCCTCCGCTCATGCAGCGGAAGCGCCATCGTCCCCGCGAATCGCTGCGGAAACTGCTGGTTCGACAACCCCTTGTCATAGCCATTGCGAAAGGGATCGAACTGCCCATCCAGCAAGGGCGTCGCCGACGTTTGCGGCGCATAATCGATCGACCGCGAATACGTGTAACTCCCGCGCAGCTCCAGCTCGCGCAGCCCGGCCCACCGCAGCCCATGCGTCTGCGCCTCCACCGTCACCGCGTGATACGTTGCATTCGCATTCGACACCAGCGCCGTCACCGGTCCAATATTCGCAATCGGCCGCTGGTCGTACAGCGGCACCTCAAACGTCTCACCCTCCTGCAACCCCTTGTACCGGTTCAGCACGCCATCCACACTCTGCAACTCGTAACTCACCATCCCCGGCGACGGCGAAATATTAATATCCGTCGCTCCCGGCAACTGGATCGCCATCGCCATCGCATAGCTCAGCCGCACACTCGCGCGATGTCCCAGCGCTCGCTCCACCGCGACCTCCCCGCGCTGCACCATCGGAATTCTGTAGCCACTCGCAAACACCGTCGCCGACGTCGTCGTTGCAACCGCTGCCGGTGGCGCCGACGTGTACGCGCACGGGTATCCAAACCCCTGCTGCACCGTCGTGATCTGCGGACACTGCGTGATCGTCGTCGGCCGTATTCGCACGTGCGTCGTCGTCGAAGGCAGCGCCGTATCCACCAGCGCCGCTCGCACCGTCGCTCCCGGGATATGGCTATAGAACACCCCATAGCCCGCGCGCACCGTGAACATCTGCCCACGCTTCGGCTGCCACCGCCTCGGCAAACCCCACACCGCACTCGGCGACCAAACCACCGCCAACCGCGGCCCAAAATTATTCCTGTCCTCCGGAAACGTGCCGGTAGCCCCGTGGATCGCACCACCGATCCCCGCAATGTCCGCATCCAGCAACGGATTCTCCGTCTGCGGTTTCGGCAGCAGCGTGTAGTCGTAACGCAATCCCAGCGTCACCAGCAGATTGCGCCGCACCCGCATCGCGTCCTCCACAAACCCCGCAACATTGTGGGTCACGAACTGTGTCTCCGTCGCTCCAAAGCTCTGCGTGAAGCTTCGAAAGCAGAAGTAATGCACCGTCGCCACAATGCTCGGGCAAGCTCCATTGGGATACGCATGCACGCTGTACGTGTAGTCCGTGATCCAATCCACCAGCCCGCCATCCTTGCCATTGGTCGTCCCACTGTCATAGCTGAACGCACCCTCCTCCGCGCTCAGCGTGTCGATCCGATCCTGGATCCGGCTCCAGTCCCCTCCCGCCATCAGCACCTGCCGCCCCACATGCCACTGCAGCGTATCCGCCAGCTCCAATCGCGTCTCGTCGGGATACGCATTCCGCCCGCCCGCCGCTCCCGGCGCCAAACTCGACGGCGTCCCAAACGAAAATCCATTCGGCGCAATCGACACCTGCGGCGCATACCCATACGGCCCAATCGCCGGCTCCTGCGGCAACGGCCCATGCGGCGTCTGGTAGTCCAAATCATGCGCCACCTGCCCCCGCACCTCGTTGTTCATGTTCTTCGAGAAGCCATGCAGCCACCGCCCACTCCCCACATCCACATGCACCACGCTATCGCCCAGGCTGCCCATCCCCCGCGCCACCACTGCATCGGAAGCCTGTCCCAGCGCCGCGCCCGACGGCGAATCAAACCGGTTGCCCAGGTAGGTCGCCGTCACATGATCTCTCGCCGTCAGCGACGCATCCACCCGCACCGTCCCCATCACCCGATACGCCTGCCGCTCCGTGGTTCCCGTCAGGCTCTCCAGGTACTCCAGCGCCGCATTCGTTGCCGCGCCCCCCACGCCGCGATTCGCCAGCAGCGCTATCTGTTCCTGCGACAAGTTGTAAAAATTCGCCGTCGCCGGTGTCGACACAATATGATCGTCCCGCAATGCCTCCTCCACCGAAGCAAACAACGACAGCGGCTCGCCTCCCCCCATCGCCTCTTGAAACCGCGACCGCCCCCGCCGCGACTTCCTCCCACCACTCTTCCCCAGCGGCACTCCCACCGACCCGCCAAACAACACCTGCGACCCCTGCGGCTTCACCGCCTCGCTCGTCACCACGCCGTTGTGGTACTCCGTAGCCACCGAGAACCCGTTCGTCGCCGCCCACGCACTCTCGCGTGCCCGAACGAACGCCGCCCCATGCAGCACCGACCCTGCCTCGCGCGACACGACTGCCATCCCGCCCACCATCCCATACTGCGCCGAGAAGTTTCGCGGCAGCACCCGAAAGCTCTTCACCGATCCCTGGTTATAACTCGCCCCCGAACTCGCTCCCCCCGTCGCCGACCCTCGCGGCCCCGAGCGAAAGCTCTGGTCCCCCGACAGCCCATCCAGCGAAAACTCTCCCTGCGTCGACGACAGCCCCGCATAACTCATCCCCGTCGCCGCCGCTCCATCCTGCGCGCTCACTCGGCTGGCCGGATCGCCCTCGTCATCGCTCGCACTCTCAACGGTCTGCGTCGCCGAAGCCTCTTCACTTGTATCCGAGTCCAGCTCAAGCAAATTCTCCCACCGCCGCGACTCCAGCGGCAGCGCGTCCAGCTGCTTCGCCAGATCAAGCGCCGCCGGATCGTACGCTTCCCCTCCGATCCCACGCAACGACAGAAGCGGCACCCCACTCGGCCGCGGAGCCCCCAGCGTCAGCGTCACCTCCACAAAATCTCCGCCCTCCAGATCCAGCCGCGCCACCGCAATCCCCGCAACTCCCTGCCCACCCGTCCTCGACGTCGCCCGCAGCTCATACTCCCCCGGCGGCAACCGCAGCAGCAGAAAGTCTCCCTTGCTATCTGCGTCCACATCGCGCTCCACCCCCTGGTCCGGCGACGTCACATGCACCCGCACCTCGCCCGCCACGCACCCCTGCGCATTCGACCCACACACCGCCGAGACGTGGCCCCGAATCGCACCATCCACCGGCCCCTGCGCCCACCCCCGCGTACTCATCGCCATCCCACCCGCAACCACCAGCCACCGCATGCAGCCCTGCGCGCGCACTCCTGCATGCGCCTGCAACACGCGAAAATGAGGAGCAGGTTTTTGCTTGGACCGTGCAGCGAAAGCCGCGACCGAGCGAGCCAGAAACACCACAGCCGAACTCCGCTCCGGGAAAACGCCGGAGCTCCTGAAACGCAGAGGGGAGTGACCGAATTGCGCAATCGCCGCGGCAGACAGGCGATCGAGAATCTAAATCCGTGTACCTCGAGCCTAACGAACTATGACCAATATGGGAAGCGAACCGTGATTCCCATTTCGGGAATCCAACCACCGCCACCGCACCCCTCCGCCTTGACGAACGCGATCCCCCGCGCGCGCAAAGAAAATGGGTGGCAGCCAAAGCCGCCACCCATGCTTCCCGCACATTGGTCTAGAACGTGATGTGCAGCGCCATCGTAATTGCCCGGTTACCGCCAATCGTTCCCGTCACCGATCCAAAGTTCGCGCCGTTATTCGGGCACTTATCGGGGACGACACCGGGGTTCTGGTTCGGCAGGTAATTGGACTGTGAGCACACCACCACGCCCTGTGAGTTCATCGCTTGAGCCGGGATCGTCGTCGGGATCATAATCCCCTTGCCCGACCCCGTGTAGTAAGGCTTCTGGTCCAGGTTCACCAGCGCCGTCTGCTGATCGCCCGCCGCGGGACTGGTCGCGATCTGCCCATACTGCAGATACCCGAGTTCACAGTTGTTGTAGGGAAACGCCCCAAACGCGGAGTTCGAGCAGGCAAAGTTCTGCCGAATCTGCGTCTGGTCCTGAGGTACGTCGAGGCTCGTCGTATTGGTTAAGTTGAAGATGTTGAACTCGTACAGCACCGCGATCCGTTGCGTCGCATGGAACGTCTTCCGGATCGAGATATCCAACCGCTTCTGCATCGCCTGGCGGAAGATATTCCGCTGGTTCTCCGGAGCAAAGTTCGTCTCGTAGATGTCGGTGGGATCGCCCTCATTCCCCTGCGCCGCCGTCGGAACGCCGTTCGTACCCGGCGCAACATAGTTGATGGCAATCTCGCTGGGATCGATCGTCGGGATGAACGAACCACCCGGCCCGCGGAAATTACCCGGGTTGCCGGTCAGCGCTTTGCCCTTCGCGTCCTTCGGATTCGCAATCGGCAGCACTGGATTCATCAAGGTCGGAAAGTTGCCGAAGTTGATGCTGCCAACCGCACCGTAAAACTCGTACAAGGAATACGGCTCGCCGCTCTGCAGGATGCCCAGCCCGGTCACGCTCCAGTCATTCGCGAAGTACGAAAGCACCGAGTGCGCCGCAGCCGCATTGGGCAGCAACACCTGGAAGTTCACGGTCGTTATATGCGTGCGATCAAAGTCCGAAGACGCGTACGAGTCGCGCAGCTTGGCCGGGTTGTCGCCCGTAAAGAACAGACCGATATCGCTCTGCTCATCCAGCGAATGTCCCCAGGTGTAATTCACGCCTGCCTGGAAGTGATGCGACAGCCGCTTTTCCACGTGTACCTGCAGCGAGTCATAGGCGGACTCTCCAACCGTCTCAAACAGCGCTGCATTCGGGCTGTAGCCGACATACGGTGCGCGGAAGTCCGTGTTACCGCCATCCGGCGTATCCCACGGCTCGCTTCCGATCGCAAGGTAGTTGGTATCACCGTACGGATCCGTCTCAGTATTATTCTGATTCAACACCTGGAAGCCATACGTGTCCGTCTCGCCATGAATCGGGTTGGTCGACGTCGCGATGCCCGGCTCGTTGAACGGAATCGGAATCACCGAGTGCTTTCCACGGTTGCCGCTGTAGCCGATCGTGATGGCCAGGTCGTTGGTTGGCTGCCACTGCACGTTCAGTGCAAAGTTCACCGTGTAGGGCAGCTTATTGTTCTTGTCATACGCGCCAAAGTTCAGCGGCTGATAGCCCAGGCAATCCGTGTAGTTCGCCTGGTTGTCCACAGCTCCGCAGCTCGGTCCAAAGCCCGGGCTCGCCGTGCCGGTCAAACCATTGGAGCCCGTCGGCCCGGAACCCAGCACATTCTGCAGTGCGATCTTGATCGTGCTCGGATCCGATGATGGCTCGATATACGTTCCAGCAGGAGGTGGGGTGAATGCGGTCCCAATCGGATTCTTCAGCGTCGAACCGTTACCGGTTACATAGCTGGCCAGCGGCGCCGACTCGGTCACGCCGAACGGACCGCCAACTCCGCTGCCTGCCGGCTGCGAAAGGTACGTGAACAACTCGCCACGGTCGTAGTACATGCCCACGCCGCCGTTGATCACCACCTTGTTGTTCAGCCGCTTCGGCGAGTACGCGAAGCCCACCCGCGGCGACACGCCCCACTGCCGCCCCGTCAGCGTAGAGTTCGTTGTGCCCGCCGTCGGGTTGTACTTGTTGTTGCCCGCAATCACAAAGCCTGAATCGGCCACGTTGAATCCCGTGTCCGCCGTGCCCGTCACGGAATATTTGCTGGGATCGAAGTTGAACATGTTGCCGTACTTTTCCGTCAGCCCGCCGTGATAGTCATACCGCACCCCCGCCGTGATGCTCAGGTTGGAGAGCGCCTGCCACTTGTCCTGCGCGTAACCTGCGATCTCGTTGGAGCGATAGTAGCGGTTCGCATTATTGCGTCCGCTCTGCGCATCAATGGTCTCCAGTACGTTCGACTTGCGCACCTTGCCCTCCAGGAAGCTGGTGAAGGTGCTGGTGGATATGTCCGCGATTCCCTGGCGGTTATTCTCGATGTTCAGCTGCGTGTAGCTATAACCACCGCCCACCACCAGCGTGTGCTTGCCCAGCGCCAGAATCATGTTCGTCGACGGGTTGATGCGGTTCTGATAGTACCCCGTGTTCACAAACGCGCTGGCAGGTCCTACCGATATCGCGGGCGCCGAAGACGTGTCCGCTCCAAACTCTCCCAGCGTCAGGCCGGCCAGCGTGTTGGGCTGAATCAGGGTCGGCGAGGTCCCGGCGCTGATGCCGTAGGTCGGGCCCAGCGCCGGATCCGGCGGCAGCGTCTGCCGGTAATAGCTGTACGATCCCATGCGGTCGAAGCCCACCCGCTGTTCCCAGTTGATCTTGTTCCCAATCGTGATCGTGTTGTCGATCGCGAATACCTGCGCACCGTTATTCTGCGTCACCGGAAACCCGCCCGTATCGGAGAACCCATACGGCTTGTTGACCGGGTCATTCTGGAAGTAGTACTTCACCGACAGCCGGTCGGTCTTGGTCACGTCCCAGTCCACGCCCGCCGTCGCCTGGTCGGCCACCAGCGTCGAGGTCCCCGGCAGCGTAACGTTCGGAACGCCAAACGCATACGTCGCCGAAGTCTGCGCCGACGGAATCAGGTACTGTCCATTCGGCAGCTTCGCGTTCATCAAGGCAAACGCGATCGGATCGATCGTCCCGGTGAAGGGGTCGCCGCCCTGATAGGTGGTAGCCGCCGCATCCAGGCCTGCGATCGAACGGTCATCCGTCAATCCACTCGGCACCGTCAGCTGCGACAACCCCGTCGACTGATCGCTGTTGTAGCGGTGCTGGTACGCGACGAAGAAGAACAGCTTGTCCTTGAGGATCGGTCCGCCCAACGCCCCGCCCATCGTCCAGCGGTGCAGCGCCGGGTTCGCCAGGTACGCCGGAAACGCGCCCACACCAATCGTCGTCAGCTGCGCCTGCTGGTTGAAGAAGAATGGCGACGCGTTCAGCTTGTTATTCGCGAACGACCCATACGCCTGTCCATGAAAGTTATTGGTGCCGCTATTGGTGTTCGCATCAATCTGCGCGCCGCTGGTGGCGCCCTGCTGCGCGTCGTACATCGACGTGTTCACGCGCAACTCCTGCAAAAACTCCGGCGGAGGCGAAGGCAAACTGTTTCCATTCGAGCCGTACACCGACGTGCCCACACCCGCCGCGCCGCCCACCGGCGTGCTCTGCCCGATGTTGAACGCGTACCGCTGCGAGTTCGATCCGCTCGAGCTCTTGCCGTTGAAAAGATTCGTCGCGTCCACACCGTTCACCTGGAACGTGTTCGACGTATCGCGCTGCCCATTGGCCCAGATCGGCTGGTTGCCCAGGCCCGCGTTCGTATCCAGGTTGGCCAGCAGCTCCGCGCTCACCCCCGGACTCAGCACCGCCAGCTGCGTAAAGCTGCCCGTCGCCAGCGGCGTCAGCGCAATCTGCGCCTTGTCCATCGTGTAGCCATTGGTAGCGTCGGTCGCATTCAACAGTGGTGTCGCCGTCACCGTAACCGACTCGGAAACGTTACCCACTTTGAGCGACAGGTTCAGCGTCTTCGCCCCGGCTTCCTGCACCTCCACGCCCGCCAACTCCGTCGTCTGAAAGCCATCATGCGTGGCTTTCACCGAGTACGTGCCCACCGGCAAGTTGAAGATCTGGAAAAATCCATCGGCCTGCGCCTTGGTCGTGCGCGTCACGCCGATCGCCGCGTCCGTCGCCGTCACCGTCGATCCCGGAACCGCCGCTCCCGAGCTGTCGAGCACCGTTCCGTTCAGCGAACCCAGGGTCTGCTGCGCCCTCGCCGTCAAACCCAGGGTTAGAAAGCAACTAAACAACAGCACAGAAAGAAGTTTGCGCATAGGTCTGACTCTCCTGGAGGTGATGAAAGCTGGCCTCGATACAAGCCGTATCGACAGCGTTTAATAGGTGCCGACTCTCGTCTGAAAGCAGAAATGTCCTTGCGCTGCAACGCGCATCATCTCGCTAATGTAGGTACAAGGTCTTTGAATACTATGACTGTACATCATGTCAGTCCGGTAAATGCCATTTTATTTGCGCACTTTTCACGCAGCGCAGGCTTCAAACTCCGCTTTCTGCACAAAAAACAGGGCGATAGCCGAAGCCATCGCCCTGCACAGTTCCCGCTTGTTTCGGTTTAGAAGCTCAGCCGTGCGCTGATCTCTATCTGCCGCGGCGTATACAGAAAGCCGCTGTTATTGCTGCTGGTCGGAACCTGCCAGGTCGGCGCCTGGAACGTGGCCGTGCCCGTCGTTGCACCGGTGCTGGCCAGCTTGTAGGCGGTCGTACCCAGGCCATCGATGTTCTGATGGTTCGCCACATTGAATACGTTCGCAAAGATCTGCAGGTTGTATCTGCTCGCAAACGTAAACTGCTTTTCCACCCGCAGGTCGTCCACAATCTTCCGCGGATACTTATAGGTGTTGACCCCGAGGCCCGGGATGACAGACAGCCCGCTCGCGCCATTCCAATTGTTCGCAATGCCGCTGCCCGCAAAGCCGCTGACATTGGCGCTGTACGGCAATCCATTCTGCATCTGGAATGACGTATCCACGCTCCATCCATTGGTCAGGTACGTATACCAACTGTGCCCGCTCAGTCCCGGCAGCTTGTACAGCGCATAGCCCACAAACCGGTTCGGAACGTTGTAGCTTGAGTTGCCATAGTTGACGCGCGCATCCGAGTAGGGGTCATACCAGCTGTTGGCCGTCAGCGTCGTCGTCGCACTCTGGGCGAAGTCCAGCGCATGCGCCCACGTGTAGTTGAAGTCGAACTGCAAACTGCGGAAGGAGCGGTTCTGAATCTCGAACACCGCGGCGTTGTAGCTCGAATTCACGTTGCTGGTCACCTCCGAAATGCTCTGGAAGTTGGTAGCGACGGATCCAAACAAGGCCGTATTGCCATACTTCGTGTAGGTCGGTACGACAAACGGAGCCGTCTGCAGTTTTGCAGCGGGACCCAACGAAGGCAGCGCCGCGCTGTAGGGATTCAGCGTGATCGTGGTATTCGTGACCGTCGTCGGGTCCAGGTTCACATCCAGGAAGTTCGGCAGTTCCCTGCCCAGCGCTCCAAGGTAGCTCACCGAGAACACCGTTCCTCTTCCCAGCTGCTGCTGAACGATCAGGTCAAATTCATGCACCATCGGGTTCTGCAGGTTCTTGGCCAGGAAGTAGGAGCTCGGCTTCGGCGCGGCGCCTGACCCCACGATGTTCGGAAGCAGCGGGCCGGAGCCTCCCAGCGTGTTGCTGCCAGTACAGGCGACGGTGGTGTTGTTGCAAAAGTATGTATTCCGATAGGTTGTCGTGTACTGTCCGTTCGGGCTGCCCGTATTGAGCAGCACGTTCAGCAGAACGCCATTCGTCACACGCCCATAGAACATGCCGTATCCGCCACGTACCACCGTCTTCCCGTCGCCGAACGCATCGTACGCGAAGCCGAGACGCGGTCCGATGTTGTTCTTGTCGCTGGGATGATTGCTCAACTGCGCGTAGGGGGTAAAGCCCGTCGTCGCGGTAATCAGGTTGGACACAGGCGAGGGCAGAAACTCATAGTCGTAGCGCACGCCGATCTGCAAGGTAAGCCGTGGAGTCAGCTTCCAGTTGTCCTGCGCGAACCCGCTGTAATCCAGCGTGCTGATCGCGAACACCGGGTTTCCGAAGCCCTGGAAGAAGTCCGCATAGCATGGCAGCTTGCCGACCGCCTGCGCCGCCGTTGTGCTCGCCGTGGAGGTTTGAGCCGTAGACGTGCCGCAGGTCGAGTTCGGAAGGCCCGCCGACTTGTTCAATAAGTCGTTGAAGTAGGTGCCGAGATAGCTGTAGCTGTAATCGCCATTGCTCTCGTACGTGTTGTTGATCAGGTCATAGTTGTGGACCACGTCTCCACCGAAGGTGAAGGTGTGATTGCCGCGGTTGTAGTGCAGTACATCTCCGACCTGCCACTTGCGCTCATCGGGCAGCGCCTTGCGATACGAGTAGTACGGAGACCCGATGTTCGCAAACACGCTCGTATCGACCGAGACCTCCGGAACATTGCCTGCCGAGGTTCCGCTTCCCACCAGGTTCGCCAGCGTGTACGCGCTGTAGGGCTGCTGGCTCTCATTATTCAGCTCGCGCCCGTACTGGTAGAGCAGCTCATTGCTGATGCTCGACGAAAGCAGGCTGGTCAGTTTCGCCACCCCGTAGTCCAGCTTCACAAAGTCGTTGCCCCATGTGTCGACGCCATAGTTATTCGTGGCCGACGTCTGCACGCCCCCCGGAGAATCCCAGCGCAAACGGTGATACAGGAAGCTGACGTGCTCCTTCTGGTTGATCTGCCAGTCGATCTTCGGCGTGTTGATCTCCTGGTCGCCAAAACGCGGCACCGTGCCCAGGTCGAGGTTCAACGCACTAATGCCGTTGTCCCAGTCTTGAGCCGCTGCCTCATACGAGATCCCCTGGCGCGCCGCCAGGAGGCAGGTTTGCTGATCCAGCGAGTTGGTGTCGCCCTTCAGGTAGCCCGTGGTCAGACTGCAGGTTGCTCCCGCCGGCAACGTTGCGCTCGGCAGCGTGAAAAACGTCGCCGCATTCGCAGGAATCGCCGTGCCCGGGAACGTCCGGTGATGCTGATCGAACGTATAAATCCAGAACAACTTGTTCTTGATCAGCGGCCCTCCCACCGTGAACCCGTAGATCTTGCGCAGGTCTTCCGGCTTCAATGGCTGCGCAACATACTGTCCCGCGCTGTTCTTCGTGGTAATCGTGCTGTAGACGTTGTACGCATTCCAGTTGCTCTCGCGGTCGTAGAAGTAGACCTCGCCATGCAACTGATTCGTTCCGCTCGTGGTCACCGAGTTGATCACAGCGCCCGCGGCCCGGCCAAACTCCGCACCGTACACCCCCGTGTTCACCGCAAACTCGCGCACCGCGCTCGCCGACGTCGAATACGCCTCACGCGTTCGCCCACGCTCTTCTGAGTAGTACGCCTGGTTATCGTCTGCGCCGTCGATCAGCACATTGTTCAGGATCGGGCTGATGCCGCGCACGCTCACCAGGCCAAAGCCACTCGAGTCCGACACCACACCCGGCGTCGTCATCGCCAAGCTCGACCACCGGCGGTTGTTGATGGGTATATTGTCCAACGCCTCTTTGTTCAAGTTCGACGTGAAATCCGGCGACTCAAGATTCACCACCGGCGTGTCTGCCGACACTTGCACCACCTGGTTCTCCGCGCCCGCCTTCAAATGCGGCTCCAGACTCGTAACCTGCCCCACCTGCACAATCACCGAGCTCGACTTGAAATCGCCAAACCCCGAAGCCGAAATCGTCACCGTGTAGGTGCCCGGCTCCAACAACGCCGCGTCGAAGTACCCCTTGCTGTCCGCCGTCAAGTGCTGCTCGGCATTCGTTCCATCATTGTGAATCGTAATGGCCGCGCCGGGAATCACCGCGCTCGTAACGTCTTCCACCGTTCCTGCAATGCCGCCCTGGGTCGTCGACTGGCCATTCGCCATCATCCCTGCAAACCCGACTACTGCGGCTACGCACCAAGCGGATAGCTTGTGCGAAACACGTTTCCTTAACAACATTTGGTTCCTCCTGAAAATTGTGCTGCGACGTAGTCCTGAGATTCACTCTGCAACCCGACATCCTGCCGGTGCCGCGACGATCTCCCGGGAGCGTTCCCCAAAGGGGGTTTATCGAAAAAAGCCTTGCCTGCTTTCGCGCACACAAGACAGCCGGCGACAGTTGCTCGCCAGCATGTAATGAATGACTTTAGCCTACCCGATGCCCCATGGAATTCTTGTGAATGACCTGTGATTTTCGCGCCCGCCGTCCCCTTCCCGCCCAATTCCGTCCGGAAACCGCCCAATCTCCCTCCATTCTGTAAACTTTGATATGAGGCACGTTAATGTTCATCGATGAAGCACGAATCCGGATCAAGGCAGGCGATGGCGGCAATGGCTGCATGGCCTTCCGCCGCGAAAAATTTGTTCCCCGCGGCGGCCCCTCCGGCGGCGACGGCGGCCATGGCGGCGACATCCTTATGCGCTCCTCGCTCTCCCACAACACCCTCGTCCACTTCCGCTTCAACCCCGAGTGGAAGTCCGAGCGCGGCGGCCACGGCCTCGGCTCCAACATGTCCGGCGCCGCCGGCGAACACACCGTCCTCAAAGTCCCCGTCGGCACCATCCTCTACGACGACGACACCGGCGAGATCGTCCACGACTTCACCCACCCCGACGACGAGATCGTCATCGCCCGCGGCGGTCGCGGCGGTCGCGGCAACCAGCACTTCGCCACTTCGACCCACCAGGCCCCGCGCGAACACGAGCTCGGCCGCCCCGGCGACGCCCACAACTACCGCCTCGAACTCCGCCTCCTCGCCGACGTCGGCCTCGTAGGCTATCCCAACGTCGGCAAGTCCACGCTCATCTCGCGTATCTCCGCCGCCCGCCCCAAGATCGCCAACTACGCCTTCACTACCCTCGAACCCAACCTCGGCGTCGTCCAGATCGGCGACGCCCCCTACGAAAAATCCTTCACCGTAGCCGACATGCCAGGCCTCATCGAGGGCGCGCATCTCGGCGCCGGCCTCGGCGTCCAGTTCCTCAAGCACATCGAACGCACCAGCGTCCTCGCCCACCTCATCGACGTCTCCGACGCAGCCGACTCCACCAGTGGCAGCGCCCGACCCGACCCCGTCGAGGACTACAACGTCATCACTGCGGAACTGAAATCCTTCGACCCCGCCCTGGCCGCCAAGCCCACCGTCCTGGTCGCCGCCAAAGCCGACGTTGCCAACCCCGCCAAGCTCAAAAAGCTCACCACCTTCGCCAAACGCAAAAAGCTGCCGCTCTACTTAATCTCAGCCGTCACCGGCGAAGGCATCGAAAAACTAAAATTCGCGCTCGCCGAAGCCGTCGAAGCCCACCGCACCATCGACCTCACCGCCAAGCCCGACACCGAGCCCGCCGTCTTCAAGCCAGCCCGCCGCAAGCCCAACTACCCACCCCCAGCCCCCAGCGCCAAAACCCGCTCCCGCTGATCGAGTTATCCCAACAAAAAGCCCACACCGTCGGCAATAAAGTGCGCCAGCATATTCGACGGAAGATCGCGTCTCCACACATAAAGCAGCGCAAAAATAAAGCCCCCGGCAAACACCGGAATCAGATGCACCGCACCCCACCCTGACAGGTGCATATACGTGAACGTGGCCACCGACACCACCACCGCCAGCACCGTGCTTCCCGTGAGCTGCCGCACCTTCTCGATCATGTACCCGCGAAACAAAATCTCCTCCACCACAGCCGCGCGCAACACCATCAGCAGCCGATACCAGAAGGGCCTCGCAAGGATCAAATTCCGCTCGACAACCGTTCTGCTCGCATCCAGGTGAAACATCGGCACGATGACCAAGGATTGAATGACAAAAACCGACAACAGAACGACCACCGCAAGCAACGCACACACCAACGTCTTCCAGTTAGGACGCCGCAAGCCAATCGAAGACAGCGGTAACCGTTCCCCAAAGTGCAGCCACAGAAGCAAAATCGCCGCATAAGACCACCACACGGCTTCATGCACCAGCAGGACAGGCAAAGAAGCGCCCTGCGTAATCCCCTTACCCATCGGCAACAAAGGCAGAATCACAGCCGCCGCAAGCCCGATGCAAGCTCTCAACCGCGATTGCCGGTGCGCACCGTACAGCGTCTCTACCATCCCTGCCCATTCCTAACCAGAGATCCGACAGATTCAGTGCGCCCTGCCTAAAGGGCGCCCAAATTGTCCTTGGTACAAGTGCCCTTAGTACGACGGGTGAAACAGCACCAAAATCCCCACACACCCCACGCCAAACGTAATCACCAACAGCGGCCACCACCGGTCAATCCACGAATCCTTCTTCGAGCTCATCCCAACACCAACCTTTCCTCCCGAAATTCTAACCGAAACCCTACGCCCCAGCGCAGCACCACGCGAAGCAGCCCGCCATCCGCGTAGGACCCGTCAGCCACGCGTCGCGCGAAACTTATTCGCCTTGGCAAACTCATCCCTTAGTTCAGGAGTCTTCAAATTCTCGCGCACATGCGCCAGCCGCTGCTCCATCGCCGCCAGCGTCTCCGCAATCGCCTTCGGATTCGTCATCGCCACGTCGCGCCACATGCTGTAGGGGCTCGCACCCAGCCGAGTCATCTCCCGCAGCGCGCGCCCGCCAATCGCCTGCACCGCGGCCATCCCCTCGCGATCGCCAGCGAACCGGTCCTCCAACTCAGCGGACAGCGCAGTAGCCAGCATCTGTGGCAGATGGCTCACCCACGCGCACACCTCATCATGCCGCGCCGGATCCATCTCCCGCATCACCGCGCCCATCCGCACCACAGCCTTCCGCCACTCCATCTCCAACTCGCCGCCCGGCACCCATCCCTCGCCCGCGCAAAACAGCCACGTCGCTCCGCGAAACAAATCCGCCTCTGCCAGCGCCGCGCCGCCCGACTCCTTCCCCGCCATCGGATGTCCCGGCAGAAACCGCGCGCGCCCAGCCTGCGAGCCTTCAGGCTGATTGAACAGCTTCCCCGCCAGCGCCGTAATCTCGCCCTTCGTGCTCCCCACATCGGTCACCAGCTGTGTCTCCTTCAGCTTCGGAGCCAGCTGCTGCATCCAGTCCAATATCGGAAGCACCGGCGTCGCCAGCACGACCACATCCGCATCCGTCTCCAGCACCGCCTCACGCCGCTCCAGCGCCCGATCGATCGCCTTACACTCGAGCGCCTTCTTCAACTCCTCCGCATTCGCGTCCCACCCCGAAACCTCACCCTCAAACCCATTGGCCTTAAGCGCCAACCCCACCGAAGCCCCAATCAGCCCAGTCCCAACGATCAACACTTTCTTCATCGCGCGTCCCCCTGTCCCTTGGAGACCTGCCCCTCGGAGACCTGCCTCTTGGAGACACGATGCGTGAACGCCCGCGCATTCTCGCCCCGATAATCTCCCGCGACCTGCCCCCGTCCCCTCAGCACGTATTTATACGTCGTCAAACCCTCCAGCCCAACCGGCCCGCGCGCATGCAGCTTGCTCGTGCTGATCCCCACCTCCGCGCCGAACCCATACCGAAACCCATCCGCAAACCGCGTCGACGCATTATGCATCACGCTCGCCGCATCCACCTCGCGCAGAAACCGCTCCGCCACCGCAGCATCCTCGGCGACAATGCTCTCCGTGTGCGCCGACCCATGCGTATGGATATGCTCCATCGCCTCGTCCAGCCCCGCCACCACACCCAGCGACACCGCCAGCTCGCCATACTCCGTATGCCAATCCGCAACCGCTCCCACCTCGACCCCACGCAGCAACTCCCGCACCGTCGCATCCCCATGCAGCCCGACGCCCTTCGCCCTTAGCCGCTCAGCCAGCTTCGGCAAGAACTCCGCAGCAATCGCCCGATGCACCAGCACCGTCTCCACCGCATTGCACGCCGCCGGATAATCCACCTTCGCATCCTCAATCACCCGCAGCGCCAGCGACTCATCCGCACTCTCGTCCACGTAGATATGGCAAACGCCCTCGGCATGCCCCAGCACCGGAATCCGCGTGTTCGCCTGCACATACTCCACCAACTCCTTCGACCCCCGCGGGATTACCAGGTCCACCAACCCATGCATTCCCAGCAACTCCTGCACCCGCTCCCGTCCCACCACCAGCGACACCGCATCCGCCGGAAAACCCTGCTCCGCCAGCGCCTCGCGCAGCACCCGCACCAGCACCCCCGCCGTTCCCTCCACCTCTTTCCCTGCCTTCAACATCACGGCATTCCCCGACTTAATCGCCAACGCCGCAATCTGTGTCACCGCATCGGGCCGCGCCTCAAAGATCACCGCCAGCACTCCCAGCGGCACGCTGATCTTCGTAAGATTAAGCCCCTCATCCAACTCGATCGCATCCAGCACGCGCCCCAGCGGATCAGGCAACCGCGCAACCGACCGCACCTGCTCCACCATCTCCGCAAGCTTCGCCTCGTCCAACCTGAGCCGCGCCAGCGTAGCCGAACTTAAACGTCCACCCTCAGTTCGCACGTCCTCAAGATTCGCCGCCAGCAACTCCGCACTCGCAGCTTCGACGGCCTGCGCCATCGCCTCCAGCGCAGCATCCCGCTTCACTTCATCCAGCGCCGCAAGCACTCGCGAAGCACCCTTCGCCGCCTCGGCCATCGCGCGCACACTCTGCCCGCTACCTGCCGACGCAGTCGCAGCGCTCATCGCGCAACCTTCTCCTGCAGGGTCTCCCGCCCTCGTTCGGGACCAGCGGCAAACAGCGTTCCCACCCTCTCGCCCGCAACAATCCGCTCCAGCACATGCGGCGTCCGGCCATTGGCGATAATCACCTGCTTGCCCGCATGCAGCACAATGCGCGCGGACTCGAGCTTTGAGATCATCCCCCCGCGCCCGCGCCCATTCACCCCATCCGCCAGCGCCAGAATCCCATCGTCCACCGCATCCACATGCGCGAGCACCGAAGCCCCAGGCTCCGTCGGATTGCGGTCATACAATCCATCCACATCCGATAGCAGCACCAGCAGGTCCCCGCCAATATGTTTAAGCAGCAGCGCCGAAAGCTTATCGTTGTCGCCGAAGATCCTCTCCCGCGGCCGCAAATCCGTTGCCCGATCCAGTTCAATCGTCGACACGGTATCGTTCTCATTCACAATCGGAATCACGCCCATCGTCAGCAGCGCGTCGAGAGCCGCACGCAGATTCGCATGCCGAGTCGCATCGCGAAAGTCGTCCTCCGTCAACAGCACCTGCGCAATCGGACACCCCAGCCGATCGAACGCATCGTCATAGAGCGACATCAGCCGCGACTGCCCAATTGCCGCGCACGCCTGGATCTGCGCCACCACCGTCGGCCGCTCCAGCAACCCCAGCCGCTCCATCCCCAGCCCGACGGCGCCAGAGCTCACCACCAGCACCTCGATGCCCTGCGCCCGCAGCTCGGCAATCTGCTCCACCAGCCCGCACAGCAGCCCCAGCGCAACCCTGCCGTCCTGCCGCATGATCACATTCGTTCCAAGTTTGACGACAATCCGATGCAACGGCTTCTCCTCGCGAACCCTAAGCATGAATCTGCGACACAGCCGGTGCAATCGTGCGATCCACAATCGGCGCCAGCCTGCGCAGCTTCTCCACCAGCTGCGTCAACTGCTCCGGATACAGCGACTGCGCGCCGTCCGACAGCGCCTTATCCGGATTCGGATGCATCTCCATCAGCAACCCGTCGGCGCCCGCAGCCACGCTGGCCAGCGCCATCGGCGGCACCAGGTCACGCTTGCCCACGCCGTGCGACGGATCGCCCAGCACCGGCAGATGCGTCAGCTTCTTCAGCACTGGAATCGCCGACACATCATACGTATTCCGCGTGTACGTCTCGAAGGTCCGAATGCCGCGCTCGCACAACATCAAGTCATAGTTGCCGCCCGACAGAATATATTCGGCGCTCAACAGCACCTCTTCAATCGTTGCCGCGATCCCACGCTTCAGCAGCACCGGCTTGCGCACATGACCAAGCTCGCGCAGCAGATTGAAGTTCTGCATGTTGCGCGCGCCCACCTGGAAGCAATCGATGTAGGGCAGCATCAGCTCAATCTGCGAGATCTCCATCACCTCGGTGATCACCAGCAGCCCGCACTCATCGGAGACCTCGCGCAGCAGCTTCAGTCCCTCCAGCCCCATGCCCTGGAAGCTGTACGGCGAGCTGCGCGGCTTGAACGCTCCGCCGCGCAAAAACTGCGCGCCCGCCGCCGCCACCTGCTGCGCGCTCAGCCGAATCTGCTCACGGCTCTCCACCGAGCACGGCCCGGACATAATGACGACCTCATCGCCGCCCACCACCAGCCCATTCGGAAACGTGATCCGCGTTCCCTCCGGCCGGAACCCGCGTCCCGCCAGCTTGTACGGCGACGAGATCCGGTAGGCCTGGTGCACACCCGAGAGCACCTGGAACTCCGTCACCTCGAAGTGCGCCGGCGTTCCCACGCCCGCAAGTATGGTCTGCGTCTCACCCGTTGTCCGGTGGACATTGAATCCCAACTCCACCATCCGTTCAATCACATGTTGTATCTGCTCATCCGTAGCTCGGTCCTGCATCGCGACGATCATCACTGGAACCCTCTGTAGTCCTCAATAAAATTTTCACTGCCTGGCAGCGCGGCCAACAACCCAACACCGCGCCTGCCAATCTCGAATCCCAACTCCAAAATCAAGGCTGCTGACGCTGCAACGCACGCATCACGTCCATCACCCGTTCATAGATGTCCTGCACCTGCGCGTCTGTAAGCGGTCCCGGATTCATACTCCGCACGTGGTCAAACACCGTCTGCTCCCGCATCGGTTCATAGATCGGAACGTTGATCTTTGCCTTCAGCTTCCCAATCTCAACCGCCGCTGCCGCTCGTTGAGAAAGCAACCGGACGATCTGTTCATCCAGCCCATCAATCTTTTCCCGCCAATCCGAAATGTCCATGCTGCCTCATGCCGCGAGCGCTAGGTGCTCGCAAAGATAGTCGTGCTCGCAAAGATAGTCTGAAAGTGATCTCGGCTGTTGCCTTCCAGACAAAGTTAGGGCGCGGAACCAACTGCCGACGCGCATTCAGTGGCCCGACATCATGATACGTGGTACCCGCCGGAATCATGCACTCTTAACTCCGCCGCACAAGCTGCGCACAAACTCTCCAACCGCCCGAGGCACGTCGCCCGCACGTCCTTCGGATGTAGCTTTTTCGATCAACCCGACCACCGCGCTGCCCACCACCGCCGCGTCCGCAAACTCACCCACCGCCCGCACATGCTCCGCCGTCGACACCCCAAAGCCCAATGCAATCGGCAGCTTCGTAAACTTCCGCAGCCTCTCCACCAGCCCCTTCGCGTCACTCGCCAGCTCAGTCTGCGTCCCCGTAATCCCCACCCGAGAGATCGCGTACACAAACCCCTGCGAGTTCTCCGCAATCGCCTTCAGCCGCTCATCCGGACTAGTGGGCGCCGCCAGGAACACCGGCATCAACCCCTCCGCATGCATCACGCGCAAATATTCTCCAGCCTCTTCGACGATCATGTCGGTCAGCAAAACCCCATCCGCCCCAGCCTCTTTCGCAGCCTTCGCAAACGTCTCCAACCCCATCTGCAGCACCGGGTTCAGATAGCTGAATAAAATAATCCCAGCCTTCGCCCGCGCCGCCCGAATCTCCTTACAGATCCCCAGCACATCGGTAAGCCGAGTCCCCCGCGCCACCGCCCGCTCACTAGCCCGCTGAATCACCGGCCCATCCGCCAGCGGATCGCTGAACGGCACCCCCAACTCAATCACATCCGCCCCGTTGTCGATAGCCGCAATCGCCATCTCGCGCGTAGTCGCAAGATCAGGATCACCCGCGGTAAAGTAAATCACCAGCCCCGGCTTCTTCTTGAACTCAATCGCCATATTCTTTCCGCGCCTAATCTCCAAACCCCGCGCCCCTAGCCTTTAGCTAGAAGCTAAAAGCTAAGAGCTAGAAGCTGCTCCTTCCAATTTCATCTCGCGCGTCAAGATCCCAATATCCTTATCCCCGCGCCCGCTAACATTCACAATCACAATCTTCTCTTTCCCCATCTTCGGAGCCAGCTCCATCACCTCGGCAATTGCATGCGCACTCTCGAGCGCCGGAATAATCCCCTCGGTCCGCGACAGCACCTTCACCGCCTCCAGCGCTTCGGTATCCGTAGCCGACGTATACGTAGCCCGCCCCGAGTCATGCAGCATCGCATGCTCCGGCCCCACACTCGCATAATCCAGTCCCGCGCTCACCGAGTGGGTCGCCGCAATCTGCCCCGCCGCATCCTGCAGCACGTAGCTGTACGTCCCCTGCAACACGCCCGGAACCCCGCCGCCATTGGGCGCAAACCGCGCGGCATGCTCGCCCAGCGCGGTCCCCCGCCCACCAGCCTCCACGCCAATCAGCGCCACATTCGGCTCCGGAAGAAACTCATAAAACGCCCCAATCGCATTCGACCCGCCGCCCACGCAAGCAATCACCGCGTCCGGCAGCCGGCCTTCATGCTCCAGAATCTGCCGCTTCATCTCCTTCGAAATCACCCGCTGAAAATCCCGCACAATCGTCGGATACGGATGCGACCCCAGCGCGCTCCCCAAAATATAAAACGTAGTGCGAACATTCGTGACCCAATCGCGCATCGCCTCGTTGATCGCGTCCTTCAGCGTCGCCGAGCCCGACGCCACACCCCGCACCTCCGCGCCCAGCAGCCGCATCCGGAACACATTCAGCTCCTGCCGCCGCATGTCCTCCTCGCCCATGTAGACCACGCATTCCAGCCCAAACAGCGCACACACAGTCGCCGTCGCCACCCCATGCTGCCCCGCGCCCGTCTCCGCAATAATCCGCTGCTTCCCCATCCGCCGAGCCAGCATCACCTGCCCCAGCGCGTTATTAATCTTGTGCGCGCCCGTATGCAGCAGGTCCTCGCGCTTCAAATAAATCTTCGCCCCACCCAGCGTCTCCGTCAGCCGCTTCGCAAAATACAGCGGCGTCGGACGCCCGCAATAATCCTTCAGCAGCCCATCCAGCTCCGCATGGAACGCCTCATCCGCCTGCGCCTCCGCATACGCCGCATCCAGCTCCAGCAGCGCCGCCATCAGCGTCTCCGGAACATACCGCCCGCCATACGCGCCAAACCTTCCCGGCACACTATTTGCCGCCACACCAATTGGCCGAGTTACCGCTGCCACTGAACTCATCGTCAACCCTCAAGCACAACTCACTACTCACTACTCACGACTCACTGCTTCCAAAACACGAAAGCCGCAACCTTTTCGGTCGCGGCTCGGGGATTCTAGAGATCGCAGGCTTTACGCTTCAGTCCGTGCGATACTACTCCACCGATGCCGCTACAAAACGCCAGTAGCGGTACGACGGGGTAAATCGCGGGCTGAAGAAAAACTTCATGGGTTTCAATGTACACCGGCGCCCACGCGTCTGCAACTATCCCTCCGCAACTAACCCTTACCAGATCCCGCCGCGCGCGCCGCCGCCACAAACCGCCGCAGCCGCTCCGGATCCTTCTTCCCCGGCGCACGCTCCACCCCGCTCGCCACATCCACGCCCCACGGCGCAAACGCCGCAATCGCCTCCCCAACATTCTCCGCGTTCAGCCCGCCCGCCAAAATCACCCGTGGTCGCGGCTCCCGCGCACCCCCCCTCGCTCTCATCGCCCGCCGCACAATCTCCCCAACGTGCGCCCAATCAAACGCCACGCCCAGTCCACCCGACGCCCCCGCCTTCGCCGCATCGATCAGCACCGCCCAAACCGCCGGCTCCTCGAACACCTTCTCCAGCGTCCGCCCAAACCGGTCATCCGTATCCTCGCGGTTCTCCGCATCCGTCGCGTCCACCGCGTAGGCCACCGTCTGGATGATCTTCAGCCCGCCCCCAAACTCCGCCGCCAGCGCTCGCACCAGCTCCGCATCGAACGCCCCATGAATCTGCGCCACCGTCAGGCCCGCGCTGGCCACGTGGTGCTCAATCTCGTAGGGATCATCCGTGGCAAACACGCCCACCTTCTCTACATCAGCCGGCAACGTTTCCGTAATCTCCGCCACCTGCTCCGGCGTCACTCGCCGCTTGCTCGGCGCAAACACGAACCCCACCGCATCCACGCCCAACTCCGCCGCCAGGCTCGCGTCTTCCAGATTCGTATTCGCGCAGATCTTAATAAACATTGACTTGGTTCAGGCCGCCACGCAATAGATGCGCCAGCGCCCCACCCGGTCGCGACTCCCGCATCAGCGACTCCCCAATCAGAAACGCCTCATACCCCGCCGCACTCAACTTGCGCATATCCGCCTGCGTATGGATCCCGCTCTCCGCCACCCGCACCGCACTCTTCGGCAGCCTCTCGGCCAGCTCGCACGCACGCTCCAGCGACACATCGAACGTCCGCAGGTTGCGGCTGTTCACGCCCACGCACTCACACTCCAGCTCCAGCGCCCGCTCCAGTTCCTGCGCGTCATGCACCTCGCACAACACATCCAGCCCATACGACCGCGCACTCGCCCGCAGCCGTTTCAACTCCTCATCCGTCAGCGCCGCCACGATCAGCAGAACCGCATCCGCCCGATTCGCCCGCGCCTCCAGCATCTGGAACTCATCCACCATGAAGTCCTTGCGCAGACACGGCAGCCACACCGCCGCACTCGCTCGCCGCAGATTCTCCAGCGACCCCTGGAAAAATTTCTCATCCGTCAGCACCGACAGCGCCGCCGCCCCGCCCGCCTCCAGCTGCAACGCAATCTCCACCGGCTCAAACATCTCCCGGATCAGCCCCTTCGACGGCGACGCCTTTTTCAACTCCGCAATCACCGCCATACCGCGCCCACTGCGCGCCCGCAGCGCCCGCGCAAAGCCACGCGGAACATGCCGCGCCGCCGCCGCCTCCAGCGAACGCATGTCCGCCGCCGCCTTCCGTTCCGCCACCACCATGCGCGTATGCGCAAGAATCTCCGGCAGGTACAGCGTCGGTTCTGAGCTCTCCGTCAGCATCCTTTCCATGCTACCCCTGAACGCAGCACTCCCCTAACGGAAAACGGCGAGCCAAACCACTGGCTCGCCGTCCGTCCCCTATATGGTTATTTGCGACTCTGGTTACCGCCCCTACGCCTTCCCTGCCAGCTGCCGCAGCACATACTGCAAAATTCCTCCGTGCTGGTAGTAGAGAATCTCCTGCGGCGTATCGATCCGCACCATCACCGGGAACGTCTTTTTGCTTCCATCGGCCGCCGTCGCAACCACCTTCAGCGTCTTGCCGCCCTCAAACTTCGAGTCCAGCATGGCCTTCAGCTCGCCCGGCTTCGTGCCCAGCGTGAACGTCTCTTCGCCCGTCAACCCGTGCGATTCCACGCTCGCGCCCGCCTCGAACTGCAGCGGCAGTATCCCCATGCCCACCAGGTTCGACCGGTGAATGCGCTCATAGCTCTCCGCAATCACAAACCGAATCCCCAGCAAACATGGGCCCTTTGCAGCCCAGTCCCGGCTCGATCCCGACCCGTACTCCTTGCCCGCCAGAATCGCCAGCGGCGTCCCGCGCTTCGCATACTCCACGCTCGCGTCGTAAATGGACATCCCCGTTCCCTCAGGCAGCAACCGCGTCACGCCGCCCTCCGTTCCCGGAGCCAGCTTGTTGCGCAGCCGCACATTCGCAAACGTTCCGCGCACCATCACCTCATGGTTCCCGCGCCGCGACCCATACGAGTTGAAGTCCGCAGGCTTCACCCCATGCGCCGTCAGATATTGCCCCGCCGGGCCATTCAGCTTGATCGACCCCGCCGGAGAAATATGGTCCGTCGTCACCGAATCGCCCAGCACCGCCAGCACGCGCGCGTCGGCACTGTCCTTCACCTCGTCCGGCGTAGCAGGCATGCCGTCAAAGTAAGGAGCCTTCCGGATGTACGTGGAATCCTTCTCCCACCCGTACGTCTCGCCCAGCGGGAACTTCAGGTGCTGCCAGTTGGTGTCGCCGTCACTCACCGTCGCATACTGCGTCCGGAACATGGTCGAGTCAATGCAGCTCGCCACCGTATCCGACACCTCTTTCTGCGACGGCCAGATGTCCCTCAGATAAACCGGCTTGCCATCCTTGCCCTGGCCCAGCGCGTCCTTCTCGAAGTCATGCGAGATATGTCCAGCCAGCGCATACGCCACCACCAGCGGCGGACTCATCAAGTAATTCGCCCGCACCTCCGGCGAAATCCGGCCCTCAAAATTCCGGTTCCCGCTCAGCACCGACACCGCAACCAGTCCATGCTCCTCAATCGCCTTCGACACATCCGTCGGCAGCGGTCCCGAGTTTCCAATGCACGTCGTACATCCATACCCCACCACGTTAAACCGCAGCGCGTCCAGATACTTCAGCAGCCCCGCCCGCGTGTAGTAGTCCGTCACCACCCGCGATCCCGGCGCCAGCGACGTCTTCACCCACGGCGGCATCGTCAGCCCAGCCTCCACCGCCTTCTTCGCCAGCAATCCCGCCGCCACCATCACGTAAGGATTGCTGGTGTTCGTGCAGCTCGTAATCGCCGCAATCACAATCGACCCATCGCTGAGATACTTGTCCGGATTCACCCCAAACCGTCTCTCCACCGAGTGCATCGCATCGTCATCGCCCTCAGCCTCCATCACGCCAACCGAGCTCTCCAGCTCGCCGTTCTTCGACGCATGACCGCCCTCGCCCTCCCACCGAACCATCTGCCGCACCACGCTCTTGTTCGCATTCGGACCCTGCAGCTCCGGCAGCTTCGAAGCAAAACTCGCCGGCGTCTTCGACAGCAGCACCCGGTCCTGCGGGCGCTTTGGCCCCGCCACGCTCGGCTCCACCGTGCTCAAATCGAGCGACAGCGTAGCGCTGTATTCCGCCTCCGGCGCACCCGCCGTGTGGAACAGCCCCTGCGCTTTGTAGTACGCCTCGACCAGCGCAATCTGCTCGTCGCTCCGCCCCGTCAGCCGCAGATACTTCAGCGTCTCCGCGTCCACCGGGAAGATCCCGCACGTGGCTCCATACTCCGGCGCCATGTTCGCAATCGTCGCTCGATCCGCCAGCGGCAGCTCGCTGATGCCCGGCCCGTAGAACTCCACGAACTTGCCCACCACGCCGTGTTTCCGCAGCGCCTCCGTCACCGTCAGCACCAAATCCGTCGCCGTCGTACCTTCCTTCAACGTGCCTTCCAGCCGGAACCCAACCACCTGCGGCACCAGCATGCTTACCGGCTGACCCAGCATCGCGGCCTCTGCCTCAATGCCCCCCACACCCCATCCCAGCACGCCCAGCCCATTGATCATCGTGGTGTGCGAGTCCGTTCCCACCAGCGTGTCCGGATACGCCGTCACGCTGCCATCCGCCTCGGTCTTCGTAAACGTCACCCGCGCCAGGTACTCCAGATTCACCTGGTGACAGATCCCCATCCCCGGCGGCACCGCCGAAAAGTTATGGAAAGCGGTCTGCCCCCACTTCAGAAACGCGTAGCGCTCGCGGTTGCGCGTAAACTCCAGCGCCGCATTCAAGTCATACGAGTACGCGCTGCCATACTCATCCACCTGCACCGAGTGATCAATCACCAGCTCTGCCGGCACCAGCGGATTGATCTTCTCAATCTCCGCCTGCCCGCCGCCCAGCGCCTTCATCGCATCGCGCATCGCGGCCAGATCCACCACCGCCGGCACGCCCGTAAAATCCTGCATCAGCACGCGCGCCGGCATGTACGCAATCTCGCGCGACGGCTCCGCCTTCGGATCCCAGCTCGCCAGAAACCGGATGTCATCCGCCGTAACCGTCTTGCCGTCCTCGCAGCGCAACAGGTTCTCCAGCAGAATCTTCAGCGAGTATGGCAGCCGAGCGAGATTGACTCCCTCAAGCGCGCTCAGTTTGAAATAGTTCACCTTCTTCGCGCCGCTCTCCAGGGTGGCGGCGGCGTTGAAGCTGTTGGGGTGCGTAGTCTTCGCAAGCGTCGTGTTCGGCATAACCTGTCTTCTCCTGTTTGGCTGGAACGAATTGAGTTGCGTCGCGTTTCATGGCGTAGCAGCGCACCGCAAAAACGCGCGCGGCTGTATTCAACTTGTGCGGGAGAGGTTCGCGCTCAACAAACTGCGCGGTCTTAGCAGGAACGGCCGCGATCACGACGGCCCCGCAGAAACCGTTTCACCTTGCGTGACCGGGTCACGTTATAGGCGCGCATCTGGGGGACGCTTTCTTGCATGGCTTGAATTTTACGCTCACCGGCTCACCTTTTACATCGTCCTCCTCCCCATTCCCAGCAAAATGTTGCAGGCAAACACCCTCCAGCCCAACTCCCTGCATCTCACCGACATACGCGACAGCCCACAGCAACTTTTGGGCCCGCGCCGGAGTTAGAACGAACCATGACAAACCGCACACATTTACGTACGTTTGGCCTGATAGGCGCATCCGCCTTCCTCGCCATCTGCTTTATGGGTTGCAAGAGCAGTTCCGACAATGCGGCCAATACTGCGGCCGTCAACAACGGCACCGCCCCCGCCGGCGGCGACGCCGACCCCGCCGATGGCAACCTTGCGCCTGCCTCCGGCAACACCCAGGTCCTCGGCGCCAACGCCTCCTACACCCCGCAACAGCAGGGCGAATCCTATCAGCAACAGCAGCCGCAGCAGCAGGATAACTACCAGCAGCAGGCGCCCGCCCCCATCGTCCAGGGCTACAACGATCAGGATCAGTCCGCCGAGTACGCTGGCGAAGACGCCGTCGCCGAATACGCCGACCAGCCCCCGCCCCCGCTCCCCCAGTACGACCAGCCACCCGCTCCTGAAGCCAACTACATCTGGACTCCCGGCTACTGGGCCTGGGGCCCCGGAGGCTACTACTGGGTTCCCGGCGTTTGGTGCCCGCCCCCCTACTACGGCGCTCTCTGGACCCCTCCCTACTGGGGCTTCTACGGCGGCCGCTACGGCTTCCATCACGGCTACTGGGGTGCCCACATCGGCTACTACGGTGGTGTCGACTACGGCTACGGCTACATCGGCATTGGCTACTTCGGTGGCTATTGGAACGGCAATAACTTCTACTACAACCGCAGCGTCACCAACGTCGGCCGCACCACCTACGTCTACAACCGCACCGTCGTCTACAACAACGTGACCTACAACGGCCACCCCCGCAACTACACCAGCTACAACGGTGGACGCGGCGGCATCAACGTCCAGCCACGTCCCTCCGAGTTGGCTGCCCGCCAGCAGGTCCGCATGGCGCCTCTGCCCGAGCAGCGTCAAGTGGCTCAGGCCGCCGCCCAGAACCGGCAGCAGTTCTACTCCGCCAATCGCGGCAGACCGACTGAGGTTGCCCAGGCCAGGCCCATCGCCGCCACACGCCCCATCGCGGCGACACCCCCAGCCGTGGCACGCGAGAAGCAGCAAGCCCAAATCACGCGGGAGAACATGGCCCGGCCCGTCAACGGCGGCCAGCCGCGCCCCGGCCAACCCGCGATCCAACCCGGCAGGCCCGCACCCGGCCAACCTGTAAATGAGCAGCGCCCCATGCCAGGAACCCGGCCAGCACCAGGAACCGAGCAGCAACGCCCCGTAAACGGCCAGCGCCCCGCACCACGAACCCCGGAGCAACGCCCCGGCCAGCCGAACCCTGGTGCGCGTCCTGCCCCGCAGCCGCAAACCCGGCCCGCACCTGAAGCCAGGCCCACACCGCAGCCGCAGACCCGCCCCGCACCTGAGGGCCGCCCTGCACCGCAGCCACAATCACGCCCCGCGCCACAGCCGCAGAGCCGGCCCGCACCTGAGGCCCGCCCAGCACCCCAACCACAATCGCGTCCAGCACCTGAGGCCCGCCCTGCACCCCAGCCACAATCGCGTCCAGCACCTGAGGCCCGCCCAGCCCCACAGCCACAATCGCGTCCCGCACCACAGCAGCAATCACGCCCCGCGCCGCAGCCACAGTCGCGCCCCGCACCCCAGCAGCAATCGCGACCGGCGCCCCCACCGCAGCAGCATCAACAGCCACAGTCGCGGCCAGCCCCACAGCAGCAGCAGCACGCGCAGCCTGCACCGAAGCAAGAAAACAAGCCCCACTAATCCCACCGTCCAACCCAAACCAGAAGGGCTCGCCACCAAGGCGAGCCCTTCTGGTTTCACTCAACGCGCCCACAACACCAATACCCAGGACTCACCCGCCTTTAGCTAAATAGCTAAAAGCTAATAGCCGCCTCACCCAATCGCCATCTCCACCAGCAGCACCGCATTCAGTACGAGCACAATCCCCGCCACCGTCCACCCCGCAATCTTCATCCGCAGCGCGCTCCGAAACTCTCCCATCACTGCCGCCTTATTCGTCAGCAGCAGCAGCGGAATCAGCGCCGCCGGCAGCGTAAAGCTCAGCAGCACCTGCGAGTCATTCAGAATCTTCAGCGGATCGCTCCCCACCCCAATCACGATCAGCGCCGGAATCACCGTGATAAACCGCCGCAGAAAAATCGGAAATTTAATGTCCAGAAATCCCTCAATGATCACCTGCCCGGCCATCACGCCCACCGTCGAGCTGGACAGCCCCGAGCACAACAGCGCCACCGCAAACACTACCGCCGCGCCTCGCCCCAGCAGCGGCCCCAGCGTGTGGAATGCGTCCTGAATCGTCGGGTAATATGCCGGCCCCTTGTACATCACCACCGCCGCCATAATGATCATCGCGGAGTTGATCAGCCACGCCCCGTTCATCGCCACAAACACATCCACCAGCTCAAACCGCAGATACTTCCGCAGCATCCCCGGCCGCGCCTGCTTGCCCGTCGGCCCCACCCCATTCAGCTCACTCAATCTGGGCTGCACCAGCGCCGAGTGCAAATAAATCACGTGCGGCATCACCGTCGCTCCCAGCATCCCCACCGCCGCAAATACGCTGCCCTTGAGCGCGAACGACCCGTGATGCATATCGAACGTCGGCAGAATCGTCGCCACAAACGCGCGATGCCAATCCGGATGCACCAGGAACACCTCAAACCCGTAGCACAGCCCAATCACGCCAACGAACGCCATGATGCCGCGCTCCAGCCATTGGAACCCCATCAAGTCCAGCGCCAGGATTCCAACCACTCCCACCGTCGCAATCAGCGCCGAACAGAACAGCCCGCCCGTCAGCGAGAATCCATGCGCCAGCAGCGCCGGCCCAATCAATAGATCAAGCCCCAGCGCCGCGCCCAGAAACTCCGCCAGGTCCGTGGCCACCGCGGAAATCTCCGCGCACACCCACAACCCCACCGTCGCCCGTCGCGAAAAATGTTTTCTGCAGTTCTGCGGCAGCGTTCGCCCGGTCACAATCCCCAGCTTCGCCGCAAGATACTGGATGATGATCGCCATCACATTCGACCACAGCAGCACCCACAGCAGCCGATACCCAAACTGGCTGCCGCCAAGAATGTTGGTCGAAAAATTTCCCGGATCGATATACGCAACCGACGCCACAAACGCCGGCCCAAAGTAGCTCCACACCTGGTCGCTGCGAAACGATCGCCGGCCTTCGCCGCCCGGCGTCCTGGCCGGAAGCAGCCCCGATGTCCCCGCCGCTACCGCCGCAGGGGAGAGACTCGCCTCTCGCTCCGCGTCCGGTACGTTAAGGGTTTCCTCATCAGGCATCTGTACTAAGTATAGGATGCCTCTGTTACAAGTCGTGCGCAGGCGATGCTCCGCCCGCCAGCGGCGGGAAACTCTTCACCCGCCGCCCTGCCCGTCACTTCCTTCTACGTCAGAGGGATGCTCTTGTCCGCATCGCTCGGCGACACGCGCATCAACTCCTGGCCATGCAGCTTCGAGTCCGTATCGCTGTACACAAACACCGGAGTACCTACCGGCACATGCAGGTGGATCGACGAGCGGCAGTAAATCTTATACTTCTGGTCGCCGATCACCACCTCGCGATCCTGCACCGAGTAGTTCACGAACGTGATGTAGACTTCCTGCACCTTCTGGTGGTGCGGGTTGTTCATCGGATCGCTGTAGGTTGGAGCCGACGCAACTGCGCTAACCGGCGCAGCAAGGGCAAGGGCAAGTATGAGGGAACGCATGTGAGTCTCTCCGTGTCGCTGAATTCGAGAGGATCTCTGCCATGGTTTCAGAGAAGCTCTTAGTGTTCAGGAATACGCCAGCCTCATCACAGCAGTTCCACAAAAAGATTGAAATTTCGTAAATCCGATCCGAACAGTTTCGCGCGATTTCCTTGCAATCCGCGCGCCAATCGTCCTTTACGCACCCGTCGAACCAAACCCCGCAACCCCGCGCGGCGCCTCCGCTAACATATCCGTCTCTTCAAACGTCGCCTGGATTCTCTCCACAATGCGCAGCTGCGCAATGCGATGTCCCGGCGCCACCATCTGCGGCTCGCTGGTAAGATTCGTCAGCACAATCTTCAACTCGCCGCGATACCCCGGATCAATCACGCCCGCCAGCGTCGTAATCCCGCGCACCGCCAACCCCGACCTATCCTCCACCAGCGCCCCATGCGTCGACGGCAACTCCATCGCCAACCCCGTCCGCACCGCCACCGTCGACCCAGCCTCACCCACCGGCGCCAGCACCGCCGCCTCCGCAGCAAACAAGTCCGCCGCCAAATCTCCATAAGCTCCAGCATGCGCATACCGCGGCATCTGCGCCGCCGGCAACAACCTCTGCACCAATATCGTCGGACCCATCGTCATTCCTCTCCTAATCCCTAATCTCTATCCCCTGCTCTTCCGAAGAACGAAAAAGATACACCGCCAGCACCGCAATCAACGGCTCCAGCGGATGTCGAAACCGCGGTTGCACCGTCACCATGTAGTACACCAGCGGAGCCAACCCAAACACCAGCGCAAATAATCCTGCGCCCTCCACCCGCCTCCACAGCATCAATCCCAGCCCCAACAATCCGCACAAACTCAAAAAGCTATAGCTCAACTGCCGCAGATACTCATTCGCCAGATGCCCATTCGCAGCATGCGGCGTCCCATCCCAGAAGAAGAAAAACCGATCCAGCGTCCACTTCGCGAACAGCCCCGGCCGCGACTTCAGATTCGCCATCGCTTCCTGCTGCCGCATCTGCGCAAACTTCAACTCACCCACCCGCTCATACTCTCGAAACACCGGATCACCCTCCCACAGCGGCATTGCGGTGCCCCACGGCAATCCATCATTCGACTCCAGCGAGGAGTTATACAACTCCACCCCAAAATTATCCCGAGTCAACACCGGCGCACCCATCACGCGCTCATTCCGCACCACCCACGGAGCCAGCACCGCCGCAAACGCAACGCACGTCAGCACCGCCCCCACCACCGTCCTCCCACTCAGTCGCCACCGACGCAACTCCGGCCACACAATCCAAACCATCATCGCCGGCAGGCAAAGCAGCAGCGAAGCATTCGACAGCGCAATCAACCCCCACAACACCCCGAATCCAAACCACATCCCTAGCGTCTGCGTTTGCCCTTGCGGATTAGGCGAGGGCTTCAGCCCTCGCATTTCATCTCTCTCGATCGACATGGGCTTTAGCCCCGGGCCCTCCTCTCCCACGCCCCTGATCCGCAGCGCCACCACCATCGCCCAACTAAACAAACACGCCGTCAGCGACATCTCCCAAACCCAATGCACCGCATACTGCAACGCCGCCGGATACACCGCCCACATCCAGCCAGACCAGACCGCCACCGGCGCCGCCATCTTCGCCGACCGCCGCGCAATGCCAGGCGCATCAAAAACCCGCGCCGCGATCTCGTACACCGCCGGCGCCACCGCAGCCGAGAACGCGCTATCCACCACCATCAACGCCAGCGCCGCCCCCCGCGTATACACCCCGAACACCTTGAACGCCGCCGCCATCAGCAGCGGATACACCGGCGGCAGCCACGCCGTCGGCCCCGACACCCCATTGAACGGATTCGCATACCCCTGCCCCGTCACCAGCGACCGCGCAATCCTCCCCGCCTCAAACCCAAAATCGAAGTTCCCCTGCGACGTCCGAATCCGGTACGTATGCCCCACCAGGATCACCACCACCCGCAGCGCAAACCCCACCCAGAAGATCATCCAAGGCTTCTGCCACCAAGCCCGCACCGACCCCTCCGCACCCAAACGTCTCACCCGCTAAGTCTATCGCCCCTTCACGCCAACCCACCTCCCGGCACCCTGCCACTATCGCCGTGCGCGCAGCACCGCGTACGCTGTTCTCATGGCCCCGGAATCCCATCCGCTGCACGACCGCCCACTCACCCTCCGCCAGGCCCTTCCCTCCACCGCCCTCGCCGTCCTCCTCTCCGCCCTCGTCATCCTCACCCTCCTCGGCCACAACCGCCTCACCGACTGGGACGAAGGCATCTACGCCCAGGTCTCCCGCGAGATGTTGTCCCGGCCGTTTGATCTCACAACCTGGCTCGTCCCCCACTGGAACTCCCTCGTCTGGATCGACAAGCCCCCCCTCACCTACTGGATCACCGCCGTCTTCTTCAAGCTCTTCGGCGTCTCGGAGTTCACCGCCCGTCTAGGCTCCGCACTCGCCGCCATCGCCACCGTCAAGCTTCTCCACTACTGGCTCCTCCGCACCCGCGGCCTCCGCACCGCCTGGCTCTCCACCGTCATCCTCCTCTCCACCTTCGGCTTCCTCCACGTAGCCCGCGTAGGAGAAACCGACACCCTCCTCTCCTTCGGCTCCCTCCTCGCCCTCATCGGCCTCAGCGAAGTCCTCCGCGACCCCCTCGACGCCGGCGCTTCCACGTCCCCCAAGGCTGGTAACCCGACGCTTCAGCTTCGGGTCTCCTTGGGCTGGTACCTCTACTGGACAGGCTTCGCCATCGCTCTTATGAGCAAGTCCGCCGCCAGCGGCACCCTTCTCCTCACTCTCCTCCTCCTCCTCGCGATCGACCCCACCCTCCGCCGCCGCCTCCGCGCCCCGTTCTTCTACGGCCTCCTCCTCTTCCTCGCCCTCACCCTCCCCTGGCACCTCTACATGTTCCACCTCTACGGACAGGTCTTCGTCCGCCAATACTTCGGCCTCCACGTCCTCGGCCGTGTAGCCTATCAATTCGACGGCCACCTCACTCCCTGGTGGTACTACCTCCGCGTCCTGCTCTTCTCCGCCCCACCCTGGGTCCTGCTCTACCCCATCGCGATCTACGCCGCTTTTCGCCGTCATCCTGAGGCGGAGCCGAAGGACCCCCGCATTTCGCTCGTCGACCCAACCATGCCGGGTGCCCCATCGTCGCCGCCGCTTTTGGCGGCTAAGGTGGGATCGCAGGAAGCCCTCCGCCCCTTCGCGATCTTCGCCCTCGTCCAAGTCCTCTTCTTCACCTGCGTCCAAACCCGCCTGCCCCACTACATGGCCCCCGCCTACGCCCCCCTCTCCGCCCTCGTCGCCATCTGGCTCGTCGCCCACCTCCAGACCTACCTGCAATCCCACCCATCGGCGCGCCCCTCCACGGTCCGTTTCCAATTCGCCTTCGCCCTCGCCCTCCTCTGGATCCTCACCGCCCTCGTCCCCGCCCACCCCCGCAGCCG
>Ga0210392_10000026_pt1 | contig 143313 bp, 110 predicted proteins | sample IncBWC30OmetaG_FD_161057 | JGI IMG/M metagenome (GOLD analysis project Ga0210392, IMG submission 161057) | Forest soil microbial communities from Barre Woods Harvard Forest LTER site, Petersham, Massachusetts, United States - Inc-BW-C-30-O ... | reverse complement strand
CGTCGAAACCCTCACCGACCCGCAACGCGACGGCCTCGCCGCCCTCCTCAAGCAGGTCACCGGCGCCTACAACCGCGTGTTCGACACGCCCTTCCCTTACTCCATGGGCCTTCACCCCGCACCCGCCGACAACCAGCCCCACCCCGAGTGGCTCCTCCACCTCCACTTCTACCCACCCCTTCTCCGCTCCGCCACCGTGCGAAAATTCATGGTAGGCTTCGAGCTCCTCGGCTCACCCCAGCGCGACATCACTCCCGAATCCGCCGCAGACACCCTGCGCCAAGCCCTAATCCCAAGCCTCTAATCTCTAATCCAGAAATCTCGCATCTCGAATCTCGAATCCCTGGAGCACCCATGAACGTCCTCGTCACCGGCGGCGCCGGCTACATCGGCGGAACCGTCGCGACCCTCCTCATGCAGGCCGGCCATCAAGTCACTGTCCTCGACAATCTCTGCCACAGCAAGCGCCACGAGGTACCCGCCGGCGCCACCTTCGTCGAAGCCGATATCGCCGACCGCCCCCGCGTCGAGTCCCTCCTCCGCGAGCTCAGACCCGAAGGCGTCCTCCACTTCGCCGCCCTCATCGAAGCCGGCGAGTCCATGCAGAAGCCCGAGCTCTACTTCCGCAACAACACTGCCTCCACCCTCTCTCTACTCGAAGCCATGCTCGCCACCGGCGTCAACCAGCTCGTCTTTTCCTCTACCGCCGCCGTCTACGGCGAACCCAAATCCACCCCCATCGAAGAGACCGCAGCCCTCGCCCCCACCAACGCCTACGGCGAATCCAAACTCCTCGTCGAACACATGCTCCGCTGGTTCAACCGTATCCACGGCCTCCGCTACGCCTCGCTCCGCTACTTCAACGTAGCCGGCGCCCTCCCCAACCGCGGCGAAGCCCACGAGCCCGAGACCCACATCATCCCCCTCATCCTCGACGTCGCCCTCGGCCGCCGCGAAAAAATCTTTATCTTCGGCGACGACTACTCCACCCCCGACGGCACCTGCATCCGCGACTACATCCACGTCGCCGACCTGGCCGACGCCCACATCCTCGCCCTCAACGCCCTCGCCACCCGCGACAAGATGATCTACAACCTCGGCAACGGCAGCGGCTTCTCCGTCAAGCAGGTCATCGAAGCCGCCCGCCGCGTTACCGGCCATCCCATCCCCGTCGAGATCAAGCCCCGCCGCGCAGGCGACCCCGCTCGCCTCGTAGCCAGCTCCGAACAAGCCAAGGCCAACTTAGGCTGGCAACCCAAACACCCCGACCTCGACGACATCCTCGCCAGCGCCTGGGCCTGGCATCAGCAGCGCTACTCCCGCTAGCATCTCGCGCCGTATCGAGCCCACAATCCGGGTGCCCCAGGTCTCGCTTCTGAGACCTGGGTTCCACGAATCCGCGTGCCCACCTCACGCCCCTCACGCGCCCCTACGGCTGCGCGATCCGAATCACCTTACCCACCCCCCGAACCGAATACTCCACGCCCTCCGCCGGCAACACCATCACCCGCCACGGATCAAGCGCCACGCTCCCCGCCCCGCTCTCCACCGACACCCCCTCACCCAGCGCAAACAACATCTGCATCTTCCCGCTCAACCCCAGCCGCACCGCTGCGTCCTTCGCATCAAACCGATCCACCAAGAAATACTCCGAAGCCACCAGCCGCGTGAACCCATCCATCGCCACCGGCGCCACCAACCCCGCGCTGCTCGAAGTCCGCGTCACCGCCAGTCCCGCATCCACATGCAGCTCGCGCGGCCGCCCATAGTCATACAGCCGATACGTAATGTCGCTGTACTCCTGCGTCTCCAAAATCACCATCCCCGGCCCAATCGAGTGCACCGTCCCCGCATCCACAAACACCATGTCCCCGGCCTTCACCTTCACGTAGTTCAGCTTCTCTTCCAGCGTCCCATTCGCAATCGCCGCACGAACCTCCGCCGCCGAAATCTCCTCACGAAACCCCAACGCCAGCTCCGCTCCCGCCTCAGCCGACAGCACATACCAGCACTCCGTCTTTCCCCGCCCCAATCCCAGCGCCCCCGCCTGCGCATCATTCGGATGCACCTGCACCGAAAGCTTCTCGCGCGGAAACAGCGTCTTCACCAGCAGCGGAAACTCCGCCGCATCCCCGCCCGCAAACGCCTCCGGAAACCTCCGCGTCATCTCCGCCAGCGACGTCCCCGCAAACTCACCGCCATCGACAACACAAGTCTCCGCAGTCAGCCACGCCTCGCCGACAGGCTTCCCCGCCTCCGGCTGCGCATACCACTGCGGCAGCCTCTCCACTCCCCACACCCGCTCCGAAAATATCGGCCGCAAAGACACCGGCCCAATCCGCTTCGCCTCCATACGCAACTCCAACGCCATGCGCGAACATCCTCCATAAGTAAACGGGCGCCGCAGAACAGCACCGCCACCCGTAGCCTACTACGCCCTCACCCTCGCCGTGCTCACTCGCAACTACCCACCCACACCGCGTCACCCGCAGCCTGCAGATGCAACGTTCCTCCCTGCACCTCCGCCGTCGCGCCACCAGATTGAATCTCCGCCCCGCCCAGCTTGCAGCCCTCCATCCACGTCATCCCAAGCTTCACATCCAGCGTCGCCGGCGCAACACCGCCAGTCTTCCCGCCCCGATGAATCGCCACCACCACGCGCTCACCCGACGCGCCACACGTCCCCTCAGCCGCCTTTCCCGCATCGCGCAGCGTCACCATCCAGTCGTCGTTGCTCGCCAGCACCTGCTCCGCCCCGCAACCCAGCGCATCATGCTTCCGTCTCACCGCCGTCAGCTTCGCCACCCAGTCAAACGTCTCCTGCTGCACCGGCGTCCTCCCGGAAGCAACAAACGCATTCTCTGCGCTTCCCGGAAATCCTCCCGGAAAGTCATTCCTATTCCCCGGGTCGGTCGCACCGGACATCGCAATCTCATCCCCCGAATAAATCTGCGCCATGCCACGCGTCGTCAGCACATACGCCAGCGCCAACTTCAGCGATCCTTCACTTCCCGCCGCCGTAACAAAACGCTCCGTATCGTGATTGCCAATAAACGGCACCAGCCTCTCCGGATGCGGATACAACGCATCTTCTCCCAGCACCTTCGCCAACTCGCTCATCGGCGCACCCTTCACAAACACGTTGCCCAGCGCGACGTATGTCGGGAAATCAAATGGCGTATACAGCTTCGTGTCCATCCCCGCACGCGTCACCCCATCGGCAAACGAAGACGTTATCACCGGATCTCCATTGAACACCTCGCCCACCTCGGTCAAACGCGGAAACAGCTCCTTCAACTCCCCATTGAATGCATTCCAAAACTCCCGATTCACATAAGGAAACGTATCGATCCGCAAACCATCCGCGCCCGTCTCCTCAATCCACCACACTGCATTCTGTCGCAGATACTGTGCCACCGCCGGGCTATCCGTATTCATGTCCGGAAGCGTATTCGCAAACCAGCCCTGCAACGTCCCAACCTTGTCCCGCTCCGGCGCATGTGGATTGATCAGCGCCTGGAAGTCCGTCTCCGCCTTCAGATGATTCGCCGCCGTCCCATGAAACCAATCCGGCGCCGGCTCATCCTTCACCCAGGGATTCCCAGGGCCCACATGATTCGGCACCGTATCCAGCACCAGCTTCATCCCGCGCGCATGCAGCGCCGCCGCCAGCGCCTTCAAGTCCTCCAGCGTCCCATAGTGCTCATCCACGCGATACAAATTCGTGGCCCCATACCCGTGATAACTATTCGCCTCATGATTCTCATACACCGGCGTCGTCCACACCGTCGTCACACCCAGCTCCTGCAGATACTCGAGGTGTTGCGCGATCCCCTTCAGATCGCCGCCATGCCAACCCCGAGCCTTCGCCCGCTCCGCCACCGCCTCCGCACTATCCTCCGCACTCTTCGCATCCAGCCCATCATTCTGCAAATCTCCATCGGCAAAGCGATCGGTCATGATCAGGTACATCACATCGCGCGACGAGAACCCCGCAAACCCATCGCTGGCCGGCCGCCGTGCCGCAAACGTGTAGCGCGTCTCCGCCTTCTCCCCTCCCGCCTTAGCCGTCAACGTCACCGTCTCCGCCGCAATCGGCGACGCCGCCAGCCACAACTGCGCCCAGTGTCCATTCTCCGATGGCACCACCTTCTCAATCTTCAGCGCCCCATCACTCAGCGAAAACTTCGCCCCATCCAAACCCTCCCCGTGCACCAGCAGCATCGGCTTCGGCATCGCCGCCCACCAGTTCGGCGGATCCACTTTGATGATCGTAAGTACATCGCCATTGCTGGAAGGCGCGCCCACTGCCTGTGCACAGGTGGCTCCGCACAAGACAAGGCACATGGTCGCAATGGGAAGCAGCCCGGCACCTCGCGAAAACCAGCGCCCGCACAAAGAAAAGAACATGAAGCAGCTCCGCCGCCGCCGCGGCCCGCAATGAAGAAATAGAAGAAATACGGCGCTGCAAAATGCATTGCAGCGCCGTCGAGGCAGCAACTTCGCGCTAGAACTGAATGCGCACGGCAAGCTCCGTGAGGCGCTGGCTGAAGTAGTCAATGTAATTGAGGTTGGAGAAGGTATAGATCGGCGCGCCGGCCGCCGGTGGTTTGAGCCCAGCAGGAAGCTGCGTGTTCGACGGCGGTGCGAATGCGGGCGAGTTGAATAGGTTGTAAAACTGGCCACGAATTTGCAACACGAACTGTTTATGAATCGGAATGTCCTTGAACACGGACATACTCAAATTCGAGTAGCTCGATCCGCGGAATTCGTTCTTGTGTACGTTGCCCGGCGCGATGTAGAAGCCCCCCGCATTCGTTGCAGGAGCCGCAAAATCGTACGGGTTCAGGATGTCGTAGTTGTTTGCCCCTGTCGGATGGAGATGCAGGTTGGACTCACTCACCAGATTAGGCCGTACCGAAGGTCCACCACCCGATCCCGCAATGCTGATGTCGAATGGGGAACCGCTGGTGAGCTGCAGGAAGGGAGAGACTTGCCATCCACCGATGAACCCGTTGACGACTGAATTAACCCGCCCTCCAAACCTCTTGTTATGGCCGAACGGCAGTTCTGCCAGCATCGCAAAGGTCGCAACTTGGCGGATGTCACTGTCGGAGTCGCCGCGGTTCAACTGGAACTGCGGTCCCGCAGCGGTCGTGGGCACGGAACTCGCGCCCGTTTCAGAGAATGGTCCGATGGTGTCGTCCGTGGTGTGAGACCACGTATACGCCGCTATAAACTGCAGCCCGTTCGAGAGCTTCCGGTCAAGTTTAGCCTGCAAACCGTTGTATTTCGAGGTTCCGTTTGTCTCGTTGAGTGTGATGGTTTGGCCCGACTTTTGTCCGAAAGTCACGTTGCTGCCAAGCTGCGTTGCAGAGTAGTTCACCGAGTTCAACAGGTGATCGCTCTTGGTGCCAACATACGCGAGCGACATGGATAGCCGCGGGCCAAATGCCTGCTCCAGGCTCAGGTTCCACTCCTGGATCATGGACGTGGGACTGTGGACCGGGTAGGAAAGCAGAGCAACGTTCTGGGGATTGATGAGACTCACGGTCGGTGTTGCAGCCGGCAGCGATCCTGTTGCCAGGGTAGGGTTGTTTCCGGCGTAAGGGCCAGGCGTTGTATTGCTGTTGGTGGCTGAATCGGCCACCGGCGGAGCCTGACCGCTGAGATTGATGCGATATCCCGAATACGAGCTGTAGTCGGACGTGCCGTTGAAGTCCGGGTTGTTGGATAACTGGTTGCCAACACCACCGCGATCGAGGAAGTAGTAAATGCCGTAGCCGCCGCGCAATGCCGTCTTGCCATCGCCGAACACGTCATAGGCGAAGCCGAGGCGCGGAGCAAAGTTATTGAAGTTCGTGTTGATCAGCGAGCGCGAAGCGCCATTCTGCCCCGCAACAATGAGTGTGTTGGTTGCGATGTCGTAGTTCGACTGTTGATTGTTCGCTTCGTACGGATGCGTGAAGAGGTCATACCGCACACCCAGGTTGAAGACCAGGCGACGGTTCACTTTCCAATCGTCCTGAGCGAAGTAGCCAGTTTCCCAGGAGATGGTTTTGAAAAAACCAGGGTTCGAAATGTCATAGTTGTTGACGAACCCGCCTGCCAGCTCGGAGGTATCGAAACCCGTGAAGGCGCCGTTGTACATGTTGAAGAAGCCCTTGGCGGAGTACGCCGCCTGGAAGAAGTCCACTTCACGGTGAATGATGTCCGCACCGAACTTGAAGTTGTGCGCCCCATGAATGTAGCTCACAGCATCATTGACTTCGTAGGTGTACTGGGGCACGGAATACTGGCCGCCGTCTCCGGTGTACGAGAGCTGCGTGTTGTTATCCCCGATCAGCGAGATGCCACCCAGCAGCGCATTGCGATTTCCGTTCGGAATACCAAGCTCGGTGTCGATCGGCGTCCCGTTCTGCGGATTCAGATACGAATAGTAGTCGCGTGTGTAGCCAAAGCGCACGTCGTTCACAATGAGCGGCGTGAAGAGGTGGGTTTCACCCGCAGCCAACTGGCGTGGGTGGGTATCGTTGTTGCCCGCGCCGAATCCCGAAGGCACCCCGAGCAGCGCGGTGGTCAGGACCTGGTTGTAGTTGTCGGTCGAGCCGCGAACGAAGAAATTGTCGCGGTTGCCGATGTGCCAGTCCAGGCGCGCGTCGAACTCATTGTCGGTGGTCCTCGAAACCTGCTGGTTTTGATAGTTGTTAATAACGTTGTTGATCGGCGTGCGGTTCGGTGCGGGAAAGTAATTCAGATACTTCATCGCCACCGGGTTGAGCTGGGCGGTCGGGATCACGTTCGGCGCTGCAATGGTACCGAACTGGGCGCACGTCAGCGGATTGAAGATGGCGCCGTTGTCGATGCTGGTGTTGAGCAGGCCGGTTGGGTTATTCGGATCTCCCGGGGGTCCCGAAGTCGGCGTCAGAACCAGGCCGTGAACGGTCGTGAACGAAGCGCAGCCATCCGGGCTGTACGATCCGGCGCCGGTGTAGAAGGCAGGCACACTCGTCTGGCTCGACCCAACCAATTCTGAGAAGTCGCCGGTACGCATCTTCACGGTCGGAACCGTGTTAATCGATAGTCCGGAGTTGGGAATGGTTTGCCGCGAACCGTGGTAATCGCCAAACAGGAATAGGTGGTTCTTCCAAATAGGTCCGCCCAGGGTTGCACCAAACTGGTTGCGGTGGAAGCTGGGCTCCGCCGTGCCGGGAGAGAAGTAATTGGGGTTTGCCGACCCCAGCGCGGAGTCGCGGTAGAACTCCCACGCGGAGCCGTGTATCTGGTTCGTGCCACTCTTGATAGCTGCCTGGGTCAGAACACCGCCAACGCGGCCATACTCTGCCGGGGCGAGCGAGTTGGTCGCGCGAAACTCCGCCAGCGCCTCCACGTCTGGAAACAAGACAATCGTGTTCACCAGCGATTCGTTGTCGTCGATGCCATCCAGGATGAAGCTGTTGGCCTGCGGACGCAAACCATTCGCCGAAAGCGAAGCTCCGCCCGTCTCGTTGTAACGCAGCGTTTCAACAGGCTGCTGCCCCTTGTTGTAGCCCGTAGCCGAATTATTGCTTTGGCCATGCGAAATGCCCGGCTGCAGGAGCGCAAGCTGCGTGAAGTTGCGGCCGTTCAGCGGAAGATCCGACAACTCGCGTCCGGTGATCACTTCCCCCGTGGACGAGCTCGCCAGCTCGACGTTCGGGGCGGCACCCGTCACACTGATCGTCGTCTCTGCCGACCCGACCGTGAGCGCGAAGTTCAGCGTCTGTACCGCTCCCACGTCGAGCTTTAGGTCCTGCTCCTGGCTCGCAAACCCGGCCATCTCCACCTTGGCGCGATAATTGCCGATCGGCAGTGCATCGACCGTGAAGTCACCATTCTTGCTGCTGGTCACCTTGGACACAGCGTTGGTGTCGGTATCCGTCAGCGTGATTGTGGCTCCGGGGATAATGGCGCCGGTCGTGTCAGTGACTGTGCCGGTGATGCGCGCGCCACCGGACTGTGCCTTCAAAACCGTCCACGACATCGCCAACAGGCAAACCGTCATCAGTACGCGTAAAATTCTGCGCCCTGTACGTCCGGTCCTAAAATTCGATTGCATGATATTGCCTCCAAAAGTTCTTCCCCGTCGCAGGTTCGCCTTCGTTCACGTCAAACAAGATCCTGAGGAAGTTTCGCTCGCTACGTTGCGTAAATACCGTCCGTCAACGCAATCGTCTCCCTTCCCTTTGTCGCTCAATTTTTCATCTCCTGCTAAGTCTTACCAACTCAATGGGTTACCTGCATCACATCCTCTAATCTAACTAGGTGGTAAATTCGGTAGAGCGATAATTGAATGGAAATGACAGGCCAGATCACTAACGCGCGGCTCAGTTTTGGGCTTTATGAGATTGATGTGCACACCGGAGAGCTCTGGAAAGCCGGCTTCCGCATCAAGTTGCAGGGCCAACCCTTCAAAGTCCTCACCATCCTGCTCGAGAAGCCCGGCCAGGTCGTTACCCGCGAGGAGCTCCAGGCCCGCCTCTGGGGCAAAGATACGGTCGTCGACTTCGACCACTCCCTCGGCACCGCCATCAATAAAATCCGCGAAGCCATCGGCGACTCTGCCGAAAACCCCCGCTTCATCGAGACCCTCGCCCGTCGCGGCTATCGCTTCATCGCTCCCGTCGGTGTCATCGAGGCCCCGCCCGACGCCCCCGCCGAACTCCCCCCGGACGCCCAATCCACCACCCGTCTGGTGGTCCCGGCCCAGCGTGTCCATCCCCTTTCGAACGGCTTCCCGGCAGCCCAGCCCACCCTGGCCTCTTCTCCTACCACCGTCAGCCCAGCCACCCACCCTCCCCGAACCTCCCGCCGCCTCCTCCTCTGGTCCAGCATCGTCGTGGCGTTGTTCGCCGCAGCCGCCGGCGGCTACTATCTGGCAACGTCCTTCCGCACCGTCGCCAACCCTCCGCACATCGTCCAGATCACCCACAACGGCCACCTCGCCCCCAGCGTCGACAGCATGGAAAACCTCGCAGCCGCCGCCACCGACGGCGTCCACCTCTACGCCTCCACCATCGACGGCGGCCACTCCATCCTCTCCGCCATCTCCATCTCCGGCGGTCTCGTCGAACCCATCAATATCCCCTCCGAGGTCGCCAGCCCCGCGCTCGGCGACATCTCTCCCGACGGCTCCCGCCTCCTCCTCCGCGATCACCTCTCGCCCGAGTCCGAACAGCCCCTCTGGGTTGTCCCTACCGTCGGCGGCTCCGCCCTCCGCGTCGGCGACGTCCTCGCCCACGACGCCAGCTGGATGCCCGACGGCGACGGCATCCTCTTCGCCAACGGCAACGACCTCTTCCTCACCCACCTCTCCCGCCAACAGCCCTCCCACTACGCCTCTCTCCCCGGCCGCGCCTTCTGGCTGCGCTGGGAACCCAACGGCAAGCTGCTCCGCTTTACCGTCCTCGATCCCATCTCCCACACCCTCTCCCTCTGGCAGATCACCCCCTCCGACCGCACCCCTCACCGCATCCTGGCCGACTTCAATCAACCCGCCGGCGAATGTTGTGGCGTCTGGACCGCCAACGGTCGAGCCTTCGTCTTCCAGTCCTCCAAGGGCGGCAATAACGATCTCTGGGAGCTCTCCGGCCTCTCCACCTCCAATCCCACCCGCCTCACCGACGGCCCGCTTGAATTCGAATCTCCCGTCGCCGCCCGCACTGGCAGCCGCATCTTCTTCATGGGTGCCGACTCCCGTTCCGAGCTCGAATCCGTCTCCCCCACCGGCCAGCTCGTCCCCGTGAAGGGCTTTCTCTCCAACGCCGCACGCGTCGACTACACCCGTGACGGCAAGTGGGTCGTCTGGACCGACACCGGCGGCCAGCTCTGGCGCGCCCGCTCCGACGGCACCGAAAAACTCCAGGTCACCCCCGACACACTCACCCCCTTCCTCGCCCGCTGGTCGCCCGACGGCTCCCACATCGCCGTCATGGCCCGCGAAGCCGGCAAGGCCTGGCAAATCTACATCACCAGCGCCAATGGCGGCGACTTCACCCCACTCCTCCACCAGACCCGCAACGCCGCCGATCCCTCCTGGTCGCCCGACGGCAAGTCCATCCTCTTCGGCGGCACCAACGACGCCATGGGGAAGGACAACTCCGCCCGCACCCTCGACACCGTCGACGTCGCCAGCGGCGCTCTCCAGGAGATTCCCAACTCCAACGGCCTCTTCAGCCCCCGCTGGTCCCCCGATGGCCGCTACATCGCCGCCCTCACCCTCGACCAGCGCCAGGTCCGCCTCTACACCGTCGCCACCCGCACCTGGACCACCCTCTCTGTCCCCTCCGGTGCCGACCCCGTCTGGTCCCCCGACAGCCACTATCTCTTCCTCCACGCCTCCCTCGACCCCGCCCAACCCATCGATCGCGTCTCCGTCCCCGATGGCCACGTCGACGAAGTCGTTCGCCTCGCCGACTCGCGCGAGCACGACGCAGTCGACTACGTCTTCGGCGGCCTCACCCAGGACAATCGCCCCCTCATCCGCGCCCGCATCTTCACCGGAAACGTCTACTCCCTCGACCCCAAGTAGCGCCCTGAACCGCCAACACCAGGCGTGCCCCATGTCTCGCATCTGAGACATGGGTCGACGGAAATCTCGATGGCGATCCAACCCACCGTCCCAAATTGACTTAACACCACTCCATAACTAGCTCATTCCAAAAATTTTAACCGTTGAAGCACAAATGAACATCTTTGGGCCGTCCCTGCATTGCCTTGTAATGTGCAAAGCCTGTCCTCTCTAGAGATATGCTCGTGCCCGCCTCTGCCCTCACTCAGCCTCACAGGTCTGTCTTCCGCCTCGCCCATCTCCTCGCCCTCCTCTGCGCCACCCTCACGCCGCTCGTCTCCGCTCAGGCGCCCGACGCCCTTCCGCCCTCCGCCCACACCTCCACCGGCCTCCTTCTCTCCGACGCCACCCTCACCCTCCGCATCGACGCTCTCCGTCCCGACGTCCTCCGCGTCCGTGTGTACCCCAACGGCCACGCCCCCGAAGACGCCTCCTGGGCTGTCCTCCCCTCGGCCCGCACCGCCAGCACTGCCCTCACCTCCGAACCTGACGGCTTCTCCACCGCCGACCTCCGCGTCGCCGTCACCCCCGACCTCCGCCTCACCATCTCCGATCTCGCCGGCCACATCCTCCAATCCGACGCCTTCCCCGTCGACTGGACCCCGCACGGCTTCACCGTCGCCAAGGCCAAGTCCCCCAACGACCACTTCTTCGGCCTCGGCGACAAGCCCGGCCCCCTCGATCGTGCCGGCGAAGCCTTCACCATGTGGAACTCCGACAGCTTCGGCTGGCAGGAGTCCACCGACCCCATCTACAAATCCATCCCCTTCTTCCTCGAGATGCACGACGGCCGCACCCTCGGCATCCTCTTCGACAACACCTTCCGCACCTTCTTCGACTTTGGCCGCCGCGACCCCACCCAATACACCTTCTCCGCCCCCTCCGGTCCGCTCGACTACTACATCCTCTACGGCCCCGAGCCCAAACACGTCGTCGAAACCTACGCCTGGCTCACCGGCCCCTCCCCCCTTCCGCCCCTCTGGGCTCTCGGCTACCAGCAGTCGCGCTACACCTATACCCCGCGCTCTGAAGTCGAGGACATTGCCACCCACCTCCGCCGCGACAAGATTCCCGCCGACGGCATCTGGCTCGACATCGACTTCCAATACAAAAACCGCCCCTTCACCGTTGATCCCGCCACCTTCCCTGACTTCCCCGGCCTCATCCACACGCTCGCCGCCCAACACTTCCGCACCATCGTCATCGCCGACCTCCACATCGCCGACGCTCCCAACCAGAACTACCACCCCTACGACAGCGGCATCGCCACTGACCAGTTCGTCAAGCTGAACGGTCAAAACTACGTAGGCCCCGTCTGGCCCGGCCCCTCCCTCTTCCCCGACTTCACGCAAGCCACCACCCGCACCTGGTTCGGCTCCCTCTACAAAGACTTCGTCGCCGACGGCGTAGCCGGCTTCTGGGACGACATGAACGAGCCCGCCGTCTTCAGCTACCCCTCCAAAACCATGCCCGACGACGTCGTCCACCGCATTAGCGGGGAAGAGGCCGAAGGCTTCGCCCCCCGCACCGCCCTCCACCCCGAGATCCATAACGTCTACGGCATGGAAAACTCCCGCGCCACCCAGGAAGGCCTCCTCACCCTCCAGCCCAACCTCCGTCCCTTCGTCCTCACCCGCGCCACATACGCCGGAGGCCAGCGCTACGCCGCCACCTGGACCGGCGACAACCTCGCCACCTGGAACCACCTCCGCATGACCACCCCGCAGCTACTCAACCTCGGCCTCAGCGGCTTCTCCCTCTCCGGCGCCGACGTCGGTGGCTTCGGCGGCTCCCCCTCCCCCGACCTCCTCACCAAGTGGCTCATGCTCGCCGCCTTCCAGCCCATCGACCGCGACCACGCCGCCAAAGGCACCCGCCCCCACGAGCCCTGGGCCGACGGCGCTGTCCAGGAGAATATTCGTCGGCGTTATATAGCCGAGCGTTATCTCCTCATGCCCTACTTGTACACCGCCGCCGAGGAGACCTCCCGCACCGGCATCCCCATCATCCGCCCCCTCTTCCTCGAATACCCTCACGCCACCGCCGACAACCATCCCCTCGACAGCGACGCCCCCGGCGAGTTCTTCTTCGGCCCCTCCATCCTCGTCGCCGCTTCTCCCCTCCCCGACGACGTAGCTCCCTACCAGGTCCACCTTCCCCCCGGCATCTGGTACGACTACTGGACCGGCGCAAAGCTCGACCGTCGCGAAACCCTGACCTCCCACGACCTGGAAATCCGTGATCCCACCGTCAACAGCAAGCCACAACTCCCACCCATCATGGTTACACCCGCCCTCGGCGATCTCCCCGTCTACGTCCACGCCGGCGCCATCATCCCCATGCAGCCGCTCGTGCAATCCACCGGCGAGAAGCCCAGCGGCCCCCTGACCCTCCGCGTCTACGTCCCCGCCGACGCCTCCTCCCCCTGCGGCGGAGACCTCTACATCGACGACGGCCTCACCTTCGACTTCCGCCACGGCGCCTACCTCCGCCTCCACCTCACCTGCTCGGTAGCCCCCGACGGCGCCCTCACCCTCAACATCCCCTCACGCGAAGGCGACTTCCACCCCTGGTGGACCCAGTTCCGCATCGAAGCCGTAGGCTTCACGCCCCACACCTCCCAGGCCTCGGCCAATGGCCACACCACACCGCTCACCCACACCAACCTCGGCTATGCCGTCACCGTTCCCGACAACGGCAGCCCGCAGACAATCGTTCTCCGCTAACCTCTCCCAAGCCAGAACGCCGCAAAACAATTATTCTTGAAAGGGATACATCGCCACACCCGTACGAAGGAGTCCTTCTTGGCCGTTCCAATCCGCAACGTAAGCTCCCCAGGTTACTCTGACGACCTGCAAATGAAAACCGACACACGCGCCATGACGGTCGCTACCGCCCTCTTCTTCATGGTCGGCTTTCTCACCTGTCTCAACGACATCGTCAGCCCCCACCTGAGATCCATCTTTGCCCTGGATTACGCCCAGACGCAGTCCATCCCCTTCTTCTTCTTCTCCTCGTACTTTGTCTTCAGCTATCCCGCAGGCAAGATCGTCGAACGCTTCGGCTACAAAAAGTCCATGGTCGTTGGCCTCCTCGTCATGGCCCTCGGCGCGCTCGGCTTTCTTCCCGCCGCGCACCTCGCCACCTTCGCGCTCTTCCTCACCGCGCTCGTCGTCCTGGCCGCAGGCATGACCGTCGTGCAGGTCGCGATCAACCCCTACGTCACCGTCATCGGCCCCGCCGCCACGGCCTCCAGCCGCCTCAACCTCGCTCAGGCCTTCAACTCCGTCGGAACGTTCATCGCCCCCTTCATCGGCACCTACCTCATCCTCCGCAACACCATGGCCCCTGCAACCCGGGAGCAGCTTCTGGCCATGTCCGCCGTCCAGCGTCAGGCCTACCGCGTCCTGCAGGCTTCCTCCGTGCAGACACCGTACCTCATCATCACCATTGGCCTGGTGCTGCTCGCTCTCGCTCTGGCGGCCATCAAGCTCAAGCCCCAGACCGGACACACCGACCTCACCCAGGACTTCCGCCCCGGCGCCTTCGCCGAAGCCCTCTCCGCGCCCACCAGCATCTGGAAACACAAGTGGGTCCTCTTCGGAGCCCTCGGCATCTTCACCTACGTCGGCGCAGAAGTCAGCATCGGCAACCTGCTGGTCAACTACATGGGCCTTCCCCAGATCGCGGGCCTGCCCGAATCCATCGCCGGCTACTTCCTTATGTGCTACTGGGGCGGCGCTATGCTCGGCCGCTTTGTCGGCTCCGCTGTCCTGCAGAGAGTCCGCACCGGACCTGTCCTCACCGTCGCCGCCGTCGGCGCCTTCACTCTGGTCGTCATCTCCCTGCTCACCCATGGCCATCTCGCCATGATCGCCCTGCTTGCGGTTGGCTTCTGCAACTCCATCATGTTCCCCTCCATCTTCACCCTCGGCATCCAGGATCTCGGCCCGCTCACCAGCAAGGGCTCCAGCATCCTCATCGGCGCCATCCTCGGCGGAGCCATCATCCCCAAACTGCAGGGCATCGTCGCCGACCACATCGGCCTGCACCCCTCCTTCTTCATCCCGGCCATCTGTTACATCTACATCGCGGGGTTTGCCTTCGCAGCCATCAAGCGCCCTGCAGCCCGCAACTCGCTACTTCCCGTCGAACCCGTCTAACCCCACTTTCCCCCACCCAAACCCAGCCTGTTGCTTCGAATCCTCGAAGCAACAGGCCCCCCCATTCCACGCCTCGTCATCTCGACCGAACCCTGAGCGTAGCGAAGGGGAAGTGGAGAGATCCCCGCATTTGCATTTGCACTTCACTACTCACTACTCACTACCCACTACTCACTGCCTCAAGGCGCCACCACCACCGACGTCGTAGCGAACCCGCCCGCCCCCGTCGCCGCCGCAATCTTCACCACCTGCGCCACGCCCGGCACCTCCATCGGGGTCACCTGCACCATCCCACTCCCATCCGACACCGCCGTACTCCGCGCCACCTTAATCACCGGCGCCGACGCGCAAACACCGTTCGCCGCGCACGCACCCTCCCACGCATACGATGTCTGATACACATTCACCATAGCCGCCGGCACAGCATGTCCTGCGCCATCGGTCACCAGCAGCGTCACCACTGCCGGCGTCACGCCCTTCACCACGCTCTGCCCGCCGCCACTCGACACCGCAATCGCCCACTGCGACGCCGCCACGCCATACACCGTAAAGTTCGCGCAAACGCCCGGCCACGCGCATCCCGTCACCACGTTCGTCGACCCGCTCGCAATCGCACCTACTTGCGCCACTACCTCCTCCATCCCATTCGCCTGCGTCGCCGGAGTCACCGGCGCCAGCGTAAACCCACTCCCCGTCGTCGACCACGCCACCGGAACTCCCGCCGCCGCTGCACCATCCTGCGTTGCCGTCAACGACACGCCCCAGTTCCCCGCCGCCCCCGCCGCCAGGTACTGTGTCGCCGCTCCGATCGTTGCCGCCTGCACCGCGTTCGCATCGGCAATCGTTACCTTTGCGGACGCGCCACCGCTCATCTCCGTTCCACTCACCGTCACGCTGCCCGGCGCAATTCCCATCAGCGGCGTCTGCGCCAGCCCGGCCGCGTCCGTCTTCACCACGCACCCCGCCCCCCCGCCACAACCCGTCGCCACAGCTGCCCCTCCCCCACTGCCCGCCACCACAAAACTCACGCTCGCGCCCTTCGCCGGCGTCACCCCGTCGGCCCCATACACCCGCACCGCAAACGGCGTAGCCGCCACGTTGCCCGTCTCCAGTGATACCGGCGCCGACACCAGCGCCACCACGTCCTTCGTTCCCTGGTTGTACGTCAGCGCCGCGGCGATGTCCGTCACTCCGCCCGTCGTTGCGTCCAGCACTTCCACATCCACCGCTGTCCCGCCGTTCGCTCCCACCGTCGCCATCGACGGAGCTGTCGCTACAATCTGCGTCGACGTCCAGCTCGCCACCGTCGCCCTCACGCCATCGATCAAAACCTCGTTGCCCGCCTGAAAACCCGTTCCACTGATCGTGATCTGCCCGCCCCCGGATCCCAGCGTCGCCGGCGATATGCCGCTCGCATACAGAATCCGCGCCGTGTAATTGAAGTCCGGCCGCCCCGCCCCAAACTGGTCCGCAATCGCAATCCGGTACGTCGACGCACCCGCCGCCGCCCACACCCGCAGCTGCGTCATCCCCAGCACCATCGAATTCATCGCCACGGCCTGGCTCGCTACCGTGGGCATCGTTCCCGTCGCATCCGCCTGGTTCCATACCCCGATCACCGGCTGGAGCTTCTGCACCGATCCCACCCCCGCGTCATTCAGCGCCGTCACCTCGATCGTCCAGCTCGTGTTCGCGTTCACTGCAGTCTTGCGCCACGCCGTGTAATCCGCGGCGCATAACGATCCATTCCACCATCCCATCGAGCTCGGCGTCGCCGGGTTCGTCTCCGTTCCATCCGGACTCTGGCACCAGTTGAAGGCCGCATTGTTCGCCGCCGCCCCCAGCGTTCCCGACGCGCCCGCCGGTAAACTCACCCACCCAGCCCCGGACCCCACCACCGACCCTGACATCGCGATGACTGGCCGCTGATACGCCCCCGCCGCGTAATCGCCCCAGTACAACGGATTGATCGACTCAATCCTTAAAAACAGGCCCGCGCCCTGCGCTCCCGTCGCAATGTAGGGAACACTCCACGCACTTTCAGCGGCCACCGTATCCGCTCCCGCATTTTCGCTCGCGGGCTCCACTCCGTTTACAGGATTTCCGCCGTTCTGCTGAAACAAATATCCCACCGTGCTGGAATACGCCGGATACTGCTCCCACGTGCTGTCCTGTCCGATAATCCATCGGTACACCTCCACGTTCACCAGCTCCATTCCTTGCCCCGACCCAAACTTCACGGTTCCACTGACTGCCACCGAATTCAGGCTGCTCTGCGTCTTTCCTCCTCCACTGCTCGCCACCGGGTACAGCGTCACCAGGGCGTTGATGTCATCCGGCCGCAGCGTGAACGGGTTCTGCATGCACTGATACGCATAGTTCCCGCAGACCAGGTCCATCGGATGCATCAGCGGCCATAGCGCCATCTCCGCCGCCGTCGCCACCGGCGTGCCCGTGAACACGTTGTCGTTCAGCTGCGACCAGGCCAGCCCCAGCACCCGCCCAAACACCCGCGTCAACTGGTACTGCATCTGCGTCAGCTGCGCCGGATCCGAACCCACGCATAGCCCGTCGAGAAGGATCACCGCATGCTGGATCGTTCCAGTCGACCCGAAACTGTCGACGCTCTCCACCACCGCGTTCCGCCGGCACTCCCCCACACCGCTCGCCCCACTCCCCAGCAGCATATCGATCACGCTGCCGTCGCTGTCATAGATCACCGGTATCTGCACCGACGCATAGTTCGTCGCCTGCACATCCGCCGGAAACACCATCGCCGTTCCATTGAAGTACGCATTCGCATCGGTCCCGTTGCCCTCAACATGCTCGACCAGCTCTCCACCCTTGGCCAGCGTCACATTCGCCGTAGGAATATTCCATACCGCCGCCGCTGCCGCCACCATCGCATCCGCCTGCGCATGGGTCACCGCAGCACTCAAATCGCCCGGGTCGGTAAAGTACTGCGGCGCGTTCGTATACCAGGCCATCGGCACGCCTGCCGTCGCATAGCCACTGGTACCGGTAATAAATCGCGGACCGCCAGCCCACCCACTCGCCGCGCTCAACGCCAGGCCAGCCACCACCATCACCCGTCTCCATTGCCTAGCGCCGGGCATCGTCCGCCTCCTTCATCCAGACCGCTCCCACCTTCTGCCCCACCCTCATCCCCTGCTGTGTGGGACTAGCTTCCTGCTGCACCCATCCCTCCGGCAGCCGAACACCCTTCGGCTCCGCTAACCCACCCGTCTTCCAGTCCCTCGTCACCGCGACCCCATCCGCCAGCGCAATCCCACCCTGCGAAATCCCCGTCACCCCCGCCAGCGAAGCTCCCGCCGCGCGCCGCACCCGCGTCGCCAGCCAGCGCACATCCAGCAGCGCCGCTCCATTCGCCCCCATCGGCACCACCGGCACCGCGCCCATCATCCCGTCCACCGCGGAGCTCAACCCGCTCGCACCAGGCGCATACAGAAAGAACATCGCGCGCTGACCCGCCTGGAGATGCTGTTGCCCCCCCGTCCACCGCCCCGCCCACTCCCGCATCACGTACGAGCCGCCCACCACGCCCAGCACCGGCTGCTCCACCGAAAACGTGATCTCCACCACCCCACTGTCCGTCCCACCGCCCGTCCCGTCCTTGGACTCAATCTTTCGCACCTGCCCCACAAACACCACGCCCGCCCGCGATCCCAGCAAGCGCAGCTCGCCCGCCACACTCTCCGCCGGAGCCCGCTCGTCCTGCTGTTGTGCGGCGACTCCAACGGCCCCTCCGCCCACCGCACCCACCGCCAGCAATACGCCCCAAACCCATCCGCGAACACACCACCGAACACGCATCATGGCCAGCCCTCTGCAACCTACTTCGTCGCAGCAAGCCAAACCCTTTACCTGTCCTACCCTGAAACAGCCCTCAAGCTGCCGATAACCGGCCTAAATCTCCGGGTAAAAATCGAAGAACGCGTCGATGCTATGCCGCAGCTGCGCCTCAATCTGCTCCCGGCTGCCCTCCACGATATGCATCGTCACCTGCGCATCGTGCCCATTCTTCAACTTGATCGGCGCAGCCTGCACCGCCTCAACTTCATCCGCCGGCAAGAGCCGTAAACCGTATACCAACACCAGATCAGCCATCCCCTAATCCTACTTCCTATTCCCTACTTCCTACTTCCTGCCCTTTGCACCGATTCCCAGCCTTTACAATCAAATCTCTATGTCCTCCCCGAACGAAATCCGCGACACTGTCATTCTCGGCTCCGGCTGTGCCGGCCTCACTGCCGCCATCTACGCCGCCCGCTCCAACCTCAAGCCCCTCGTCCTCGAAGGCCACGAGCCCGGCGGCCAGCTCTCCATCACCACCCTGGTCGAAAACTTTCCCGGCTGGCCCGACGGCGTCCAGGGTCCCGAGCTCATCGAGAACATGAAGAAGCAGGCCACCCGCTTCGGTGCCGAGCTCCGCATGGCCCACCTCACCACCGTCGACCTCTCCACCACGCCCTTCACCCTCGGCATCGGCAAGGACACCGTCCACACCCGCTCCCTCATCATCGCGAGCGGAGGGGGCGCCCGCTGGTTAGGCCTCCCCTCCGAGCAGGCCCTCATCGGCTTCGGCGTCAGCTCCTGCGCTACCTGCGACGGCTTCTTCGCCAGCGGCAAAGAGATCGCCGTCATCGGCGGCGGCGACAGCGCCATGGAAGAAGCCCTCTTCCTCACCCGCTTCGCCACCAAGGTCACGCTCATCAACCGCTCTGAAAACTTCCGCGCCTCAAGAATCATGCTAGAGCGCGCCGTAGCCCACCCTCAAATCGAGTTCCTCCACAACACCCTCGTCGAAGAAGCCCTCGGCGTCGAAGACAAGGACCTCAAAGGCCTCCGCCTCTTCAACAAGAAAACCGGCGAGCGCTGGACCCTCCCCGTCAGCTTCATGTTCCTCGGCATCGGCCACATTCCCAACGCCCGCATGTTCGAAGGCCAGCTCGATCTCGACTCCGACGGCTACATCAAGACCGAAGAGAACGTCTTCGTCTCCACCCAGGGCAAGCGCATCCAGGGCGTCTACGCCTGCGGAGACGTTCAGGACCGCCGCTACCGCCAGGCCATCACCGCCGCCGGCACCGGCTGCATGGCCGCCCTCGAAGTAGAAAAATACCTCGAAGAACAAGGCCGCTAATCGGGCCGCTGCGCTCCCCTCAACCTTGTCATCCTGAGCGGAGCGCAGCGAAGCCGAAGGACCCCGAAAGTCTCAACCCAGCCGACGCCGCTCCAACCTTTTCCACCAACGATCTCGGCAGCCGTGCGGGCTGCTGGCGTCTCTCAAGGGGGATTTGCTCACGGACCAACGATGGTTACACTCTGAGCATGTTCAAGTCCGTGGCGCGCCACCTCCTAAGTCTCACCAGCACTCTCTTATCGGGCACTGTGCTCTGCGTCGCTCAGTCCATCTCGCCTCCCGCGCCCGCCAACCCCATCCTTCCCCACGCCGACCCCTTCATCACCCTCCACCCAATCAACGGCCGCTATCTCCTCCTCGCCACCACCGGCCACAACATCACCCTCTGGAGCGGCCCCACCATCCCCACCGCCTCCAGCGAATCCAAAATCCTCTTCACCCCAACCGACCCCCTCGAACAACTCTGGTCGCCCACCCTCTGGCACATCGGCAACCACTGGTGGATCTACTTCACCGCCCAGCCACCCGGCGGCCAGCACGCCATCTACGTCCTCGAATCCGACACCGCCGACCCCCTCGGCGCGTACACCTTCCGCGGCCCGCTCAATCTCAATAACCGTCCCGCCATCGACCCCTCCATCCTCACCCTCAACGGCGTCAACTACCTCATGTACGTCACCGTCGATCGCGGCGAGAACGCCATCCAGATCGTGCGCCTCGCCGATCCCCTCCACCCTTCAGGCCCACCCTCCCTCATCGCCGAGCCCGAGTTCCCCTGGGAAAAAGGCGCCGGCAGCACCCGCACCTATCCCGTAAACGAAGGCCCCACCGCCCTCTTCCACGACCACAAACTCTTCATCGTGTACTCCGCCTCCGACACGGCCTCCCCTCTCTATTGCCTCGGCCTGCTCACCTTCCAGGGCGGTGACCCGCTCATGCGCAGCAACTGGAAGAAGACCCCGCAGCCCGTCTTCTCGGCCTCACCCGCCAACAACATCTACGGCCCCGGTCGCGGAACCTTCGCCATCGCAGCCGACGGCACGTACTGGCTCCTCTACGCCGCCAAATCGACGGACGCCCCCACCGCCGCCAACCGCGCAGTCCGCGCCCAGCCCTTCACCTGGAACCCCGACGGCACACCCAACTTCGGCGCACCCCTAAAAGACGGCCCCATCGATAACGGACGCTAGACGCGACCGCAACTCCGAACGCGCTAGTGCCCCATAGCTTCCGGTGAAGGCTTAGCCGCCTTCGCCGGCAGCCGCATCACGAACGGCAGCGGCGTCAGGCACAGGATCACCCCTGCCAGCAGCGCGAACGCATTCTTGTAACTCAGCATGCTCGCCTGCCGAAGCATCTGCTGGTACGCATACCCCACAGCAACCTGCCCCGACTGTGCGGCGCTCATCCCCTGCGACTGCGCAACATGCGCAACGTGCGCGATGTAGTTGTCGTAGCCTGCTCTGCCGGCTCCGCTGTGCGCAGCCAGCTGCATCTGGTGCGTCTGCGCGGTGCGCGCAAGGAACGTCGTCAGCAGCGCCGTACCCGCACTGCCACCCAGATTACGCGCGAAGTTGGAGAGGCTCGAGATCTGGTTCATCTTCGTCGTAGGCACACCCACATAGTTCAGTGTGCTGATCGGGATGAACACCAGCGGCAAGCCAATCACCTGGAACATGCGCCACTGCGTAATCGTCGCGAAGCTGGTGTCGAGCGAAAGCCGCGTCAGGTTATAAAGCCCCACCGCAGTAATCACGTACCCAATACAAACCAGCAGCCGCGGATCCATCTTGCCGATCAGCCGCCCGGCAACGAACATCATGAACATCATCACGAAGCCCGCGGGGCTCAACGCTTCACCTGCAAGTTGCGCAGTGAACCCCAACAACGTCTGCAGGTATTGCGGGATCAGCACGGTCGATCCAAACAGCACCATCCCCAGCACAAGCTGCAGGAAAACCGCGGTCCCAAAGTTGCGGTTCTTCAGCAGCTTGAGATCGACGATCGGATCCTCGTGGTTCCACTCCCAAAATACAAACGTTACCAGCAGCACCGCAGCCACGACAGCAGCGGTGCTGATAAGCGAAGACCCGAACCAGTCCTTCTCCTGTCCCTTATCCAGGAAGAACTCCAGCACGCCAACGCCGCTTGCAACCAGCGCGAGGCCGGCGAAATCAACCTTCTTGCCGACCGAAGCCTTGCGCCGCTCGACCAGCGCCGGCGGGTCTTCCACCATCCGCGAGCTCAGCCAGATCGAGAACAGCCCGATCGGTATATTGATAAAAAAGATCCAGTGCCAGTTGAAGTTGTCCGTGATCCAGCCGCCCAGCGTAGGACCAATCGCCGGTGCCACCACCACCGCCATACCGTAAACCGCGAACGCCTGTCCGCGTTTCTCCACCGGAAACGTATCCGCCAAAATAGCCTGCTCCGACGGTGCCAGCCCGCCGCCGCCCAGTCCTTGCAGCACGCGCGCGACGATCAGAAACGGAAGCGTCGGCGCCAGGCCGCACAGCAGCGAGCAGACCGTGAACATGATCACGCACGTAATGTAGAACCGCTTGCGCCCAAACCGGTCCGACAACCACCCCGAAATCGGCAGGATCACCGCGCTGGCCACAAGATAGCTGGTCAGCACCCAGGTCGCCTCGTCCTGCGACGCCCCCAGCGACCCTGCCATGTGCGGCAACGCCACGTTCGCGATCGACGTGTCCAGCACCTCCATGAAGGTCGCGAGCGTGACCGTCAGAGCGATGGCCCATGGGTTATATTTGGGTTTCCAGTTTGCGTCGTAGGCCATATCAGCTTCCTGATATAGAATATCAGGAAGCTGATATGGATTCTTTAAAGTCGAAAAAACAATCCGCAGCGAAACCAGCCGCCGACCCGGTCAATCGCCCCATCCTCGAGCGCATCTCGAAGATGAAGGCCGTCCTCCAGGGCTGCAGGGTGGTGCTCGACGAAGAGTTGCAGCCCCTCGGCATCACCACCTCCCAGCTCCGCATGCTCTGGTCCATCGCCGAAAATCCCGGAATCTCCGGCGCAAAGATGGCGCGTCTCTGCTCGGTCACCCCCCAGTCAGGCCAGGCCACCCTGGCCATGATGGAGGCCCAGGGCTGGGTGCGCCGCCGCCCCAGCGAAGCCACCCACCGCGTCCTCGTCGCCGAGCTGACCAGCAAGGGCCAGCGAGTCCTGGTCAAGGCCCGAGAGCTCGCCAAAGCGCTCGACCGCCGATTGTGGCACGGCATCACCGAGCGTGATCTCTCCGGCTTCGATACAGCGCTACGCAGCGCCCTCGAAAAAGTAACGCGCCCGTAGCCGCATCCCTCACCAACTCATCCGCACCAACTCCATCGACTCCCGTCCCAACGACGTCTTCACCCGCACGCTCCCCCCCTCCACATCCACCCACACCGGCGACGTCAGCAACTCCAGCCCGCCCGCCGCCTTCAACGCCGCCACCTGCTCCGCGCTCGGACTCTGCGGAGACCCCATCGCCTTCCACACCGTGTACGCATTGCTATGCGTCTCATCCAACCGATACCGCTGCACCAGCGCCCGCCGCACCCCCACCGGCAACCCCTTCACTCGCACCTCCACCTCCGCGCCCGCACCACCCTCCGCGACATCGTGGTAATCCCACACCAGCACCGACGCGCTCTTCCCCTCCCGCGTAGCCAGCCCATCCACATCCGCGTCTCCGCGCACGCCCGCAGCAATCATCGTCCCCAACGGCACCGCGCCCGAGCTCTCCACCGCCACCCGCTCGCCCCCCATCATCCCCAGCATCCGAAAGACATTCAGCACCGGCTTATCCACCCCATTCGTACTCAGGTCCCGAAACCCCTCAAAATAATCCTTCCCCTCAAACTCAAACGACCAACTCAACATCCCCAATAAATTCACCCGATGCTTCGCTGCCAGATCCAGCAGCCGCGCATAAGCCGCAGCCGTATACGCCGGATACAGCGTTCCATTCCGATAATTATTCGCCGGATTCACCTTCGACGAGCAAGCCGCACATCCCTCCGGATCCGCCTCGCTCAACAAAATTGGCAGCCTCGCAAACTTCGGAAAGCTAGCCACCAACCCAAATCCGCGATCCACATCCTTCAGCTCGCGATCGATCCCCATCGTCACCTTGCCGCCCTCAATCACCGGCTGGCCCTTCGCATGAAAGCTGATGAAGTCCAGCGGCACCGCACCTCCCGTTGCCGCGCTCTTCCCCGCATTCACATGCTCCAAAAACTTCTGCAGATATCCATACGCATGCTCACTCCGCGGACTCGTCGTAGCCGGGCCGCCCACCCGCGCTCCCGGCAACGCCGCCCGCACGCCCGCCACCGCAAAGTCATACAACTTCAGATACTCCTCTTCCGTCCCATGAAAGTACTCAATGTCCGGCTCATTCCAAACCTCGAAGTACCACCGCAACACTTCCTCGCGCCCATACCTCTCCACCAAATGCGCCGTCACCACCCGCGCCAATTCCTCCCACTTCGCATAATCCTTCGGCGGGTTATTCGACGCCCCCGCCAGCGTGTCCTTCGGATACAAAATCTTGTACGGCTGATCCGGCTTCCCCGGCAACACCGCCGCCAAATCCTTCGGCATGAATCCCAGCTCCACCACCGGTCTCACGCCCGCGGCCTTATATGCATCGAAGATCCCATCCATGATCTTGAAGTCATACACCGGCTTCCCGTTCGCATCCTCGCTATACACATTCGTAGAACTCCACTTCAACGCCGGCACCCCATCCCCCGACGTCAGCAAGTGATGCGCCCGAATATAAACCGGCGCCGCACTCAAATCCCGCAGCTCCCCCAGCAACTCCCGCCCCAACACCGTAGTCGAGTAGTTCCCTTCGTCATACCCAAACCACGCATACGCCGGCTCCCACACCCCCACCGTCTTCCCCAAATCCACATCCACGGTCACTGGCGCCTGCGCCCTCACCATCTCCACGCATGCAACGCCAACACACACCAGCGCCACCAGCCTCCACCCAACTCTCGCTCGCATCATCACAACACTCTTGTACCCCAATCCCCTTCGCCTCCGCCACCCACACGCACCTTTCCCCTTGCATTCCGCATCCAATTCCTATACCGTAGGGGGGTATGCCTCCCACGGCATACCATCGATTGGAGCACCTCATGACGAACTCAACCACAAAGGAACCTCCGAGTCCTCGGACGCCCCTCCTGCGCTGCGTTCGCGAGGTGCGGTAACTCCCTTCTCCAGCTTGACCTCAAGCCATAGCAACACCTGAAGGCGTCACCCTCCCGCTCGCGCAGTGCCCCACCACGGCACACCGCGACGCGAATCAACACGTGCCCACAAGCACGCCTTCTCCGTCGCCTCCACTCGCATGCAGCCGCATGCAGTCAGGAGGACCCATGTCCCTCAACATCACCACCCACATCACCACTCGCCGCCCCACGCTCATTCGCGTCTGGCGCAGCAACGGCACGCACCTCACCAGCACCTGGCTCCCCACCGTCGCTCCCAACTCCAACACCCCAACCGAAGGAGGTCCACACCAATGACCGTCCTCCAGTCCCACGTCACGCCCATCCGCAAGACCCACGTCCGCCGCCCCTGGCAGCGTACTGTCCTCAGCTTCCTCGTCGCCTTCGGCCCCGGCCTCATCGTCATGGAAGCCGACAACGACGCCGGCGCCGTCTCCACCTACATGCAGGCTGGAGGCCAATACGGCCTCCACCTGCTCTGGGTGCTCGTTCTGCTGCTCCCCATCTGCTACTTCGTACAGGAGATGGTCGCACGCCTCGGCATCGCCACCGGCAAAGGCCACGCCGCCATGATCTACGAGCGCTTCGGCAAGGCCTGGGGCCGCTTCTCCCTCTTCGATCTCCTCGCCGTCAACTTCCTCACCCTCATCACCGAGTTCGCCGCCATCTCGCTCGCCATGCGCGGCCTCGGCGTCGCGCCCGTCCTCTCCGTGCCCCTCGCGGCCATCGCCCTCGTCGCCCTCATCGCGTCCGGCAGCTACCGCCGTTGGGAGCGCATCGTCGTCATCCTCTGCCTCCTCGACCTCACCTGGTTCCTCGCCGCCGCCCTCCTCCATCCCAACTGGTCCGCAGCCCTCACCAACACCTTCATCCCCTCACTCCCTCACACCGGCAAGACTGGCGATCTCATCTTCCTCATCATCGCGATCGTCGGCACCACCATCGCCCCGTGGCAACTCTTCTTCCAGCAAAGCTGCGTCGCCGAAAAGCGCCTCCGCTTCGCCGACCTCAAGTGGGCCCGCCTCGACACCCTCATCGGCGCCATCTTCTCCATCCTCGTCGCCGGCGCCATGATGCTCACCGGAGCCTTCGCCTACAACCACCACATCCCCTTCACCGACCCCGCACAACTAGCGCAATCCATCGCCACCATCCTGCCGCATCGCAGCGGCATCTTCCTGCACCACGCATTGCTTCTGCTCATGGTCAACGCCGCAGTGCTCGGCACCACGGCCATCTCCCTCGCCAGCGCCTGGGCCTATGGAGAAGTCGCCGGCTGGCAACACTCCCTCCACAAAAAGCCCACCGAAGCTCCCGGCTTCTACGCCGTCTACGCCCTCTGCGTCTTCGCCGCGGCAGCCATCGTCCTCGTCCCGCATCTGCCGCTGCAGCTCGTCATCGTCAGCGTCCAAGTCTTCGCCGGCCTCATCCTCCCCTCGGCCATCATCTTCCTCCAACTCCTCCTCAACGACCGCGCCCTCCTCGGCGATCGCTGGGTCAACCGCCCCTGGAACAACTGGATCAACTGGTCGATCGTCGCAGTCCTCTTCACCCTCTCCCTCATCCTCGCCGCCCAAGTCCTCCTCCCCAATCTCTTCAACTAACCAGCCACCGAAAGGAGAACCCCATGGCCACCCTCGCAACCCAACCCACCCCCAACGACACACCCCTCTACGTCATCCACCCACTCGACGACGTCCACGAGCAGAAGTGCACCTCCGAAGGCCTCGGCCTCATGCACCTCACCCCCACCGTGCGCATCGCGCTCACCACCCTCCGCGTCTACCTCATCGCCATGACGCTCATCATCCTCTACCGCATCGCCACACTCACGCACCTCTTCACCCCACACGCTCACTAACCCCGGCCACACTGGTTCGATCTCCATCTCCACCCAATGATGGATGTTCAACGCCCTCCACATTCCCTACACTTGCGCGGTACCTCAAAACAGAATTCCAACTTATCCATAGCGGAGCGATTCCCGGCCTGCCATCGTCCGGGAGTCGTGCTGCCAGAAAGCTTGCATGCATCTTCGAGTTCGCCGCACGCTCTCCCTATGCCTTCTCGCACTTCTCTCCACCGCCGCCGTCGCCCAGACCACCACCTCCACCAACTTCTTCTCCGCCTGGGAGAACCGCGTCCGCGCCACCCTCGCCCGGCAGCCCTCCTACCCCATCCCCGTCATCGCGCCCTCCGCGCAGATGGTCCAGCTCTTCCGCTTCGACTACGTCCACGAGTACACCCCCGCGCGCACCACCACCGACATCTACGACAACAGCAAGGGCCTCAACCTCATCCCCTGGGCCAACACCGAAATCGACATCTGCCTCCCCCCCTTCATCCAGCACAACAACCCCAAGGTCCTCGACGGCGCCGGCGACTTCTCCTTCACCGTCAAGTACCGCCCCTTCGCCAGCCCTGACAAGCATCACGCCTACTCCCTCGGCGGCCAGGTCGCCGTCTCCGTTCCCACCGGCAGCTACAAGAACGGCGCCCTCGTCTCCACCGTCACGCCCACCGTCATGGGAGGCAAAGGCTTCGGCCCCTTCGCCATTCAATCCACCATCGGCGCCATCCTCCCCAAGAGCGACGCCTCCGCCATCGGCCGCACTATCACCTGGAACACCACCCTCCAGGCGCGCGTCGCCAAAATCTTCTGGCCCGAAATCGAATTCAACTCGAACTACTACCACGAAGGTCCCAACAACGGTAAGAATCAAACCTTCGTCTCGCCCGGCTTCATGGTCAGCAAGATCAACTTCCGCCACACCCCCGGCAACCGCCTCGCCCTCATCTTCGGATCCGGCTTCCAGGTCGCCACCTCCACCTTCCACAGCTACAACCACGCCTACGTCTTCACCTCCCGCTTCGCCTTCTGACAAGATCTCCCAACCCCCGGCGGTGGCCAAGTATCATCAAGCCAGTACATCGCCAACGGAGCTACCCATGTACATCCCCGAAGACTTCCGTGCAGACGACGTCCCCACCCTCCACGCCGACATGCAGCGCAACTCCTTCGCCGCGCTCGTCACCCTCACCTCCGCAGGCCTCGTCGCCACCCACCTCCCCGTCTTACTCGACGAAACGCGCGGCCCCCTGGGCACCATCCTCGGCCACGTCTCCCGCGCCAACCACCAGTGGCAAACCTCCAACCCCGCCACCGAAGCCCTCCTCCTCTTCAGCGGCCCCGACACCTACGTCACGCCCAACTGGTATCCCGCCAAGCAGGAAACCCACCGCGTCGTCCCCACCTGGAACTACGCTGCCATCCACGCCTACGGCGCCATCTCCTTCTTCGACGACCCCACCCGCCTCCGCGAAATCGTAACCCGCCTCACCAACCTCCACGAGTCCACCTTCCCCACCCCCTGGAAAGTCACCGACGCTCCCGCCAACTACATTGACGGCCAGCTAAAAGCCATCATCGGCTTCGAGCTCCCCATCACCCGCATCGAAGGCAAACACAAGTTCAATCAAAACCGCTCCGCCGCCGACCAGGCCGGCGTTGTCCAGGGCCTCCGCTCCCTCAGCGACCCCGTCAAGTCCGCCGTAGCCGACTTCATGCAAGCCCTCACGGAAAAATCCAAGCCCGAGTAACCTCTCTTCGCCACGCCACAACTGTTTCTGCAATCACCCATCCCTGCCCTGCCTAAATCCATCCCCGCCCCGCAAGCGTCTCATAGCTAGACGATCTCGAGGTCCCGCATCATGTCGCTACCCCGCCCACTCCGCGCCATCCTTCCCCTTGCCCTCACCCTCACGCTCCTGCCCTCCTTCGCCTGCGCCGCCGCAACCCACGGCCCCCTCCCTCCACCAAAAATCGATGACCCCCTTGCAACCTCACCGCACAAAGAAAAAGCCGTCTTCGCCGGAGGTTGCTTCTGGGGCACGCAAGCCGTATTCGAGCGCGTGAAAGGCGTCCTCAAAACCACTGCCGGCTACTCTGGTGGCGAGGCCTCCACCGCCACCTACGGCCAGGTCACCACCGAAACCACCCACCACGCTGAGTCCGTCGAGGTCATCTTCGATCCCTCACGCATCACCTACGGCCAACTCCTCCGCGTCTTCTTCACCGTCCACGATCCCACCACCCTCAACCGTCAAGGCCCCGACGTAGGCACCTCCTACCGCTCCGCCATCTTCTTCAGCACCCCCGACCAGAAGCGCATCGCCGAAGCCTACATCGCGCAACTCACCGCCGAGCACGCCTTTCCCCATCCCATCGTCACCGAGGTCACCCCCCTCAAAGCCTTCTACCCAGGCGAAGACTACCACCAGGACTACGCCCTCAAGAATCCCAACAACCCCTACATCCTGGTCTGCGACCACCCCAAAATCGAAACCCTCAAAACCGACTACCCCGAACTCTACGTAGACTACAAACCCACCCACTAACCCCACCCTCGCACCAAAAACAGCGGCGACCCGCAAGGATCGCCGCTTCCGTCTTTCACGACTCACTACCCACTACTCACTACTCACTACCCACTACTCACTACCCACTGCCCACTGCCTCTAGTGGATATCAAACTGCTCCGGATGCAAGCTAGGATCGCTCTTCACCAGGATTGTCTTGCCCGACATCTCTTCCATCTCCTGCAGCCACTTCGCTCCGCCGGTCTTCAACTGCTTCACTACCTCCGGATTCACGCGCAGCATGATGTCACCCTTCTCGATCAGCTTATGCATCTTCCGCATCTCGATATAGATGTCGTTGCAAACCGTCACCGGCGACTTCACCATGCCTGTACCCGCGCACACGCCGCAGGTCGTTGAAAGCGTCCGCTCCAGCGACTGCTTGACCCGCTTCCGGGTAATCGCAACCAATCCGAAATCATTGAACTGCAGCACCTTCGACGGAGCCCGATCCTTCTTCAGTTCATCTTCCAGCGCCGCCATCACCCGATTCCGGTTCTTGCGCTCATCCATGTCGATGAAGTCAATGATGATAATGCCGCCCAGGTCGCGCAGCCGAATCTGCCGCACAATCTCAGGGATCGCATCCAGGTTCGTCTTCACGATCGTGTCTTCAAGCCGCGCCGTCTTGCCAACGTACTTGCCCGTATTGATATCGATCGCGACCAGCGCCTCCGTCTGGTTGATCACAATCGATCCACCCGACTTCAGCCACACCTTCGACCGCAGCGCCGTATTGATCTCCTCGGTAATTCCGAACTGCTCAAACAGCGGCGTGTCCTTCGTATAAAGCTTCACGCGCCGAATCAGGGCAGGCTGGAACCTCTGCAGGAACCGCAGCACGCGCTCATACGCGTCCTCGGTATCCACCCAGATCGCGGAAAAATTATCCGTAACCTGGTCGCGCAGAATCCGTTCCACCAAATTCAAATCGTGATAAATCAGCGCCGGGCTCTTGCTCGACTCTGACCGCGTCTTGATATCGGCCCAAAGATTCAGCAGGAAGCGCAGATCGCTCCGCAGCTCTTCTTCGCTCGCTCCCGCCGCCGCCGTGCGCACAATGAAGCCGCCCTGCGCGTCGCCCTTTTCGCTCAGCAAAATCTCCTTCAGCCGCCGCCGCTCGCTGTCGCTCTCAATCTTTCGCGATACGCCCGTATGGTTCACCGTCGGCATGAACACCAGGAACCTTCCCGGCAGCGCAATGTGCGACGTGATGCGCGCACCCTTTTTCGCAATCGGCTCCTTGGCAATCTGCACCAGGACCTCCTGCCCCGGCTTCAGCAGGTCGCTGATCGCCGGCAGGTTCGTCGACTGCATCGACCGTCCGCCGCGATCGCGCCCCCCGCCCCGTGGTCGCGAGTTCGCCATCCCGCGGCCATCGCGCGAACTCCGCTCTCCGCTGCGCTCGACCCCGCGATCTCCACTGCTGCTGCGCTCTCCACGATCGCGTCCGCCGCGACGTCCATCTCTGCGCCCGCGCCGTCCAGCCTCGCGTCCGCCTTCGCGGCTACCCTCACGCTCGCCTTCACGCGCCGCCGGCTCACCTTCCGCCGTTGCCGCGCGCGCCTCGCCGTTCTCATCAAAGCTCGAGGCCTCCGCATACTCCTCTTCCTCGGCCTCGCTGATCTGGCTTCCCGAAACTTCCTCTTCGACGAAATCCTCTTCGCCATTCGACGCGAGCTCATCTTCTTCGAAATCTTCTTCGTCGTCGAAGTCCTCGTCCTCGTCCTCGTCGTCCTCTTCATCAATCTCAACCGGCTCAAGACCCGTAATGTCGTCGATCGTCATGTCGCGAATCATGCTGCCCAGATCGGCCGCACCTTCCAGCGTCTCTTCCTCGACATCATCGTCAAACGCGCCCGCATGCAGCGATCCGATTTCAGCGTCCTCTTCATCCAGCAGCTCTTCCTCCAGCTGCCCATCGCCCGGCGCGAAGCCCGCCGCATGTGCCCGCTCGCCCTCAATCGACACCGGCGTCTCCGCCTCGGCCGCGTGCACCGACTGCACCACCGCCTCATGCTCAATCGGTGCCGTCGGATCGGCATGCACAATCTCCGCATGCGCCAGCTCCGAGATCAGCTCACCCGTCGGCTGCAGACTCGTAAACTCCGGCTCGTGCGTCGCCTCAGCAATGTGCTCGTGCGCAGCCTCAACCGCCGGCTCTTCCACATTTCCGCCCTGCCGAAACTCCCGCGCACCCGCAGGATCCACACGGAACGAAGCCGAAGCATTCTCCTCTGGCTCGTACTCCGCCGTCGTCTCATGAAATTCAGGCTCCGGCTCAACCGCTTCCGGCAACTCTGCGGCTTCACGCAGCTCAGCGTCATGCACCGAAGCAATCGCCTCTTCAAACTCCGCCTCGTGCTGCGCCGCCGTCTCAACCGGCTCCGTCTGCCCCGCCCATTTCGGCGCAAAGCCCGGCTCATAGTCACGCTCGGCCACATCATGCCCCGAGCTCACCGCCGGCAACACAGCCTCCGCCGGATCGATCCCGCGCGGCTCCGCACGGTACTCCGTCCGCGGCGCCTCGTTTCTCGGCGCGTCCGTACGTTCGCCACCACGCCCGCGCTGCTCATCGCGTCCACGCCGGCGATCCCGCCCGCGTCCACCACGATCGCCGCGGTCGTTACGATCGCGCTCACCCCCACGGCTTTCGCTTGAAGACGATTCACCACGCGACTCACCACCACGCGGCTCACGAGCCCGCAGCGTCTCGCCCGGCAACACCGCTCCGCCATCCCAACCAACCAGCGGTGCAATCTCGGTAGAAGGCTTCGCAACCATCGTTGCACCCGCAGACTTCGCCGCCGGCTCCGCAGCCGCGCCATTCTCACCCCGCCGATACTTCGACAGCGACTCGCCCGGCAGAATAAACGGCTCGACCGTCGATCCCGCAGACGCATTCAAATCCACAACCTCATCATCCGCCGAACCCGGCCGGGCACCACGCGGCGCAAACCGCTCCCGCACCGAATCCAGCCGCGAATCGCGCCCACCCGCCTCACGGCCACCCGCCTCGCGACCACCGGCCTCACGGCCACGCCCACCGCGATCCCGTCCACCACGATCTCTACCACCGCGATCCCGTCCGCCACGCTCGTTGCCGCGATCCGCGCCACCCTCACGCGACTCCGGCCGACGCTCAGCCGCACGCACCTCTTCCCGAGGAGCAACCTCGCGCGGCGCCGCAGCCTCTACACCAAACTCATCCGCCTCATTCCCAACCGGCGCCTCACTCGAAGCCTCGCCTGCAACGCCACGTCCCCGCCGCCGTCCGCGACGTCCCCGCCACCGGCGCTGTCCATCCGCACCCGGAGCACCCTCACCAATCTCTTCCTCATCCCCACCAGCACGCGGCGCAGCATCCAGCACCTCGTCCTCAGCAGGAGCATAATTGCCCGGAGCAAAACTCCGAACCTCTTCCGCAGGGCTCTCCGCGCCGCGATCCGCCGGCAGCGCCTCACGGCTCCCCCGATCGCGATCCCGATCGCGCCCATCGCGCCGCCCGCGTCCACGGCCTTCACCGCGACCTTCGCCACGTCCTTCCGAACGCCCCTCACTCCGAGGCCGCTCGCCGCGCGGCGCACGTTCGCCGCCCGCCGCTGCGCCATCAAAGTCCGCAGCGTCTCCGGCCTCTTCCATGAAGTCCGTAATGTAAAGGAACGCATCGCGCTCGAGCCCGATGTCCACAAAGCTCGACTGCATGCCCGGCAGAACGCGCGTCACCCGCCCGTTATAAATCGAGCCGGCCAGCGTGTACTCATTCTCACGCTCGTAATAAATCTCTGTGAGTTCTTCTTTTTCGACAATCGCCAGCCGCGTCTCATGGGGCGTGCTGGATATATAAATTTCTTTCGACATTGCTCTGCTTTCTCCTCGCACCCGGCTCTCAAGCCGGCGTGCTCTGGCAGAACAAGCGAAGATCGCGCTGCACAAGCTCTAACGCCCTGCGTTAGCTCCCTGCAGCAGCCTCCTGCGATACGGACAGACCCTGAGCCATGCAAACATGTGTCGCGGAGACTGGATCGAACCACCCAAACTGTTGCGCACCCGCTACGGCGCGCCCTCCAACACACGAAATCCTGCGCCCTTCGCGCATCCGCGTGCCGGAACCGGGAGAAAACTTTGCCAGTGTTGTACCGCTTGTCGTGGGCCCACTGCTTCTGCCCCTCGACACCATGCCGTCAACGGAGTTTGTGACCAACACTACCTCAACCTGAGGCGGGGCCGTTAACCGTCCGTTTACGTTCATTCTCAAAACCTGTCCGGCCATCGGAAGTTGATCCGCGCCTGGCCGGCCTTCTCAAATTCTTGTTTCTAAAGTGTTATTGCTAAAACCTTTAGACCGCTGCAACGGGAAAATCATCGCATCCGTGCCGCAGTCCTCAATAACCGATCAGCCCTATGGCAGATCGTCTGCTTCTAGTATGCACCAAAACAGAAGCGAACAGAAAACAAATCTACCCGCCCGCTTCCACTACTCACTACCCACTACTCACTACCCACTACTCACTACTCACTACCCACTACCCACTACTCACTAGTTCACGAACCGCCGCATCCGCACATTCATCACGATCCCCAGCGCCAGAAACATATAGATAATCGACGACCCGCCATAGCTCATCAGCGGCAGCGGAATCCCCGTCACCGGCATCAGCCCAACGCACATCCCGATGTTCACCGCAATCTGGAACAGCAGCACCCCCACAATCCCCATCACGATCAGGCTCCCCGGCGGATCAGCCGCAGTCTGCGCATTCTGAATCAGCCGCACCAGAATCAAAAAGTACAACAGCAGCACCCCAATCGCCCCGATAAACCCGTGCTCCTCGCAGAACGCCGCAAAGATAAAATCCGTGTAAGGAATCGGCAGAAAATCCCCCTGCGTCTGCGTCCCCTTACTCTGCCCCTTACCCCAAAGCCCACCCGACCCCACCGCAATCAGCGACTGCCGAATCTGGTACCCCGAAGCCTGCGGATCACTGTCCGGATTCATAAACGCCGTCAGCCGCTGCCTCTGATAAGGCTTCAACAACTTCCCCGACGCCAGCCCCACGCCCACCACCAGCAACAGCCCCAGAATCAAAATCCCGGCCTGCTTCCACTTGATCCCGCCCAGAAACAGCCCCACCACCAGCACCGGCAGATACGTCAGCGACGTCCCCAGGTCCGGCTCCTTCAACACCAGCACCAGCGGCACGCCAATCAGCAGAAACGCCTTGCCAATATCCTTCCAGCTCAAATCGCGCCCATTCTCCACGACATCCCAGAAGAATCGCGCCGCCACCAATATCAAAATCAGCCGCACCCACTCCGACGGCTGAAAGTGAATCCCGCCCCCCAGATTAATCCATCGCCGAGCACCCAGCACCTTCGTCCCCACCACCTTCACCGCCAGCAGTGACACGATGCTCACGCCGTACGCCCAGTACGAAATCCCCAGCAGCCGGTGATAATCCACCAGCGCAAAACAGAACATCCCCACCAACCCCACGCCCAGAAACACCAGCTGTTTCTGCTGGAACCCATGGAACTTCGTCATCTCGGTAGCCGACCGGATCTCCAGCACGCTCACCACCGACAGCACCATCACAATGCCCAGCAGCATCCAGTCGAAATCCCGAAACCGCGCTCGAATCATTCCGTCCCCAGTCTACCGTTTCGCACCCAATCCCCGCCGAATCCCAACCACCCAGCACCCAACCCACAACCCCACCCCATCACGAATGCTTTCCGGATGAGCAGGGGGCTTCAGCCCCCTGAATCAAACCCAACCGTTGGGCGGGCTTTAGCCCCGGGTCGTTGCCGTTGCCTTTCTTGCTGTCATTCCCTCCGGGAATCTGCTTCTTCCGTTGTAGTTGCCCTTGCCTTTGTTCTTGCTTTTCTGGCTGTCATCCCGCAGGGATCTGCTGTTGCTCTTGCCTTAGCCAAAAGCCAAACCCTACTCCGCACCAGGCGCCGCAACCGCATCCCCACCCGTCTTCGGCGCCACCACCTTCGGCACCGCCACCTCTTCCATCTTCAAATTCCCATTCCCCTTCCGTTGCTTCGTCACATACGTATCGATCACCTGTGCCGCCAGCTTCGCCGAGTTGTTCCCCCAATACCCGTGCTCCCACAACACCGCCACCACAATGTCCGGATTCCTTCTCGGCGTCATCCCCACAAACCACGAATGCGGCAGCGTAGCTTTATCCGAGCTGTTCTTCTGTCGCCCGGCCACAATGTCCGCCGTTCCCGTCTTCCCCGCAATGTCAATGCCATCCAGATGCGCTTCTGCCGCAGTCCCAATCGGGCTCAACACGTTTGCCATGTCATCGGTGATGGTCTCCCAGTTCTCCGGCGTCATCGAAATATGCGCCACGCCCGACCCCGGAAACTCCTGATCAATCGTCGCCTGCTCCTGGCTCGAAATCTGGCCCGGCATCAGCACATGCGGCCGCACGAACACGCCGCCCGACGCAATCCCACTCAGCGCCCGCGCCTCCTGCATCGGTGTCACCTGCGTCGCTCCCTGCCCAATCCCCACCGAAATCGTCTCGCCCGCATACCACTTGTCGTGCTGCGTCTTCAGCTTCCACTCCTCACTCGGCACAATCCCTGCCTGCTCGTCCGGCAGATCGATCCCCGTCTTCTCCCCAAACCCCACGCTGTGCGCATACTTCGCAATCGTTTCGATCCCCAGCTTGTTCGCCAGCGTGTAGTAAAACGTGTCGCACGAGTAAGGCAGCGCATTATGAATGTCCACCGACCCATGGTGCTTGTCGCATCCAAAGAAGTGTCCATAGAACGTCGCGCCGCCGTTGCACACCACATGCATATCCTGCGCATCGTTCTCCTGCAACCCCGCCAGCGTCATCACCACCTTGAACGTCGACCCCGGCGGCAGCTGCGCCTGGATCGCCTTGTTCATCATCGGGTGGTTTTTGTCGTCCATCAGGCTCTTCCAGTAAGCCGAAGTCAGCCGCACCGAAAACTGGTTCGGATCAAACGCCGGCCGCGACGCCATCGCCAGGATCTCGCCCGTATGCGGATCCATCGCCACAATCGCGCCGTTCTTCCCCTCCAGCGCTCGCTCCGCCGCGATCTGCAGATCCAGGTCAATCGTCAAATGCAGGTCCTTGCCCGGCACCGCCAGCTCCTGCCCCATCTGCCCCACTTCTTTGCCGTGCGAGTTCACAATGATGTCGCGCGAACCATCGACCCCGCGCAGCGTCCCGTCATACGTCTCTTCCACGCCGAACTTACCCACCACATCGCCCGGCTGATACGCCGCAAACCTCTCGTCGTTCAAATCCGCTTCGCTCACCTCGCCCACATACCCAATCAAGTGCGCCGCAAATCCATCCTTTGGATACAGCCGCCGCTCCGTGTCCAGCGTCTCCAACTCCGGCAGATCGTCGCGATGCGCCGCAATGAACGCCTGCTCATCCGGCGTAATATCCTGCTTCAGCGGAATCGGCTGATACTTCGGCGCATATTGAAAATGCCGCAGCGTCGCCTGGATCTGCTCCAGCGGTATATGCAGCCCCTGCGAAATCAACGGCAGATCCGTCTCCAGCTGCTTCTGCTGCTCACGCACCAAAAAGCAAGTTACCGACGGATAGTTATCCACCAGGATCCGTCCATACCGATCGAAGATCCGTCCCCGCGGCGCCAGCACCGGAACCTTGCGCACCCGATTCTGTTCAGCCAGCACCCGATACTGATCCGCCCCCAGAATCTGCAGCCGCCACAACCAGCAGCCCAGCACCACCAGCACCGCCGCCACCACGTACTGCGACACATGCAGCTTCGTAGCCGACAACTTCTCCCGCCGATCGATGCCTCCCAGATCCATCCGCTTCGCCGCTCCCTCTCTAAACTCTACGCTCGAACAACTGACAACTGAGAACTAACAACTGAGAACTAATCTCTTAGACGGAACCGATCCAGCACCGCAAACAAAGGAACCGCCACCACGCAATTCGCCGCCGCCGAAATCAACTCAACCACCGGCAGAAACCGGTACGACACATCGCCCAGCAGCCAGTGCGCAATCACATACAGCAACCCGCTCTGCGCCATGCTCAGCGTAAACACCAGCCCAATGCGATTGACGATGTTGTCCACATCCACCGCAAACCCAACGCTGGCGGCGACATATCCCACCACCCCCTTGGCAATCCCATCCACCCCAAACGGATGATTCGTCAACCCATCCTGAAACAACCCAATCAACGTGCCCGTCACCGTACCCGCAATCGGGCTCCGTCGCGACACGGCAAAGAAAATCGTGGCAATCAGCGGCAGGTCAATATGAATCAGCCACGGAAACGTCTTCGGCAGCATCGCCTGCAGCAGAATGCAGACCAGCGGCGCCATCACGGTCACTCCCGGATGGAATCCGTACTGGTCCAGCTCTTCGCGGCTTGTATAACTACGCTCTGCCATCGCCCTCGCCCGTCTCTACTCCTCTTGCGGCTTCTGTTGTGTCTGCGGCGCCGTCGCCGGAGCTCCCGGCGTCAACTCCGCCGCCGGCGGCACCGTGCCCGGCGTAAATTTGTCCGGATGCACCGCCGGCTTCGGCCGCGGCAGCCCTGAATTGATATACCCCACCGCCCCGCCCACCTGGCTCTCCGGATCATCCGACACCGGCTTCCCATCAGCCCCCACCGCGCCCGCCGCCGTAGTCCCCGGCGCAGCCTCTCCCTCCGGGTGCAAACTCGGCAGCTTCTCCGCAATCAAATCCGCCGCCCGCTGGTTGGCCTCCTGCGTAGCCTCCGCCGCCGCCGCATCCTGCGCCGCCATCGGCGGCAACGTCGCCGACGTCCCCGTTATCACCAGCACCTCTTCCAGCCGGCTCAAATTCGCCGCCGTCTTGATCCGTATCTCCGTGTACGGCTGATGCAGCAGGTCCGGCGCAATCGACTCAATCGTCCCCACCGGCAGCCCCCGCGGAAACACCAGGTCCCCACCCGACGTCACCACCGGCTCTCCCACCTTGATCCGGGAATCCGCCGTCAGATTATTAATCTCCACCTGGCCCGTCGCGGTCCCCTTCACAATCCCGCGTATCCGCGTCGTCGCTAAAATCACTCCCGCGCCCGACGACGAATCACTAATCAGCAGCAACTGCGACGTATGCGGAAACACATCCCGAATCTTCCCCACCACACCATCCGGAGTAATCACCGCCATCTCCGGCTTGATCCCATCCTCCGACCCCTTGTCGATATACAGCACATGCGACCGCTCCGACCCGCTGGTCCCAATCACCTGCGCCGCCACCGTGCTCGTCACGTACGATTCCTTGAACCCCAGCAGCGTCTGCAATCTCCGCCCCTGCGCCGCATCCTCGGCAAACGAAGCCTCTTCCTCCCGCAGCCGCGCCACCTCCTGCTTCAACTGCGCATCCTGTTGCCGCGTGTGCACCAGGCCCACGTAATTCCCCCACGCTCCCCGCACCTTCACACTCGACCCATGCACCGCCGTCTCCACCGGCGTCATCGCCGTCACCATCCACCGCCGCAGCAACGACACATGTTTCCCATCCGGAGCCGACCCCGCATCTTCCATCGCCCGCGCACTCGCCGGCACATCCGCGTCCTTGCCCGGCCGCTGCACCTGCATCGCCAGCGCAATCACCTGCATCAGAACGATCGCAATCAACACCAGCGGATTTCGAAATCGATAAAAGAATGAGTCCATCGTGACATTCGGGGTCCCCAGCGGGCGTTCTTTGCCCGATGGGGTGGCTACAGCAAGCGCCCAGCCAGCCTTCGCCGCACGCTCCTCCATTATTTCATTAGCCGATCATTTCATCTGTGCGCCCCCTCCCGCTCACTATCTGTGCCCTGTGGTACCTCCGCTGCTACCATCAATCCCGTGCCGCTCCATCTCTCCACGCCCGTAAAATTCGTCAAGCGCATCGGCGACCGCATCGCCGCCGGCCTCGCCGATCGCGGCATCCACACCATCGAAGACCTCCTCTACCACCTCCCCTTCCGCTACGAAGACCGCCTCCACCCCAAGCCTCTCTCCGCCTACAATCCCGGCGACATGGCCTCCCTCATCGGCGAAGTCCGCGGCACCGCCCTCCTCCGCACCCGCTCCGGCCCCATCTTCGAGATGACCGTAGGCATCACCCCCCCTGCCCCAGATGTGGGTGCCCCAGAGCCTGCCCTGAGCCTGCCGAAGGGTCTCGCTTCTGAGACCTGGGTTTCCACTGATCCCTCCATGGCGGGTCTCCTCAACCCGCGCACCCCCGTTCTCGAAACCGTAAAGTGCATGTGGTTCCACGGCACCTACCTCAAAGACAAATTCCGCGCCGGCCAAAAGATCGCCCTCTACGGCAAGTTGGAAGGCAGCCGCAGCGGCAACGCCCTTGGTGCAGTCCCCGGCTCCACGCGCTTCAAAATGATCCAGCCCACCTTCGAGATCCTCCCCGACAGCAACGCCACGGGCGAAGACGCAGAGTTCATCCTCCTCGAAATGGGCCGCATCGTCCCCGTCTACGAATCGCTGGGCGGCAAAACTCCGTGGGGCAGCAAACTAACCTCCCGCTGGACCCGCCGCATCCTCTGGACCATCTTCAAAGACCTCGCCGAAAGCAGCGAAACAATGGGTGCCCCACGTCTCGATTCTGAGACGTGGGTTTCCACCGAACCCAGGCAGGACGAAACCCTCCCCACCTCCCTCCGCCACCGCCTGCAATTCCCCACCCGCATGGCCGCCCTCCGAGACCTCCACTTCCCACCCGCCGGCACCTCCATGACGGACCTCATGAGCGCCCGCACCCCCGCGCACCGCCGTCTTATCTTCGAGGAGTTCTTCTACCTCGAGCTAGGCCTCGAACTCAAACGCCGCAAACTGCGCAACCGCCAGGGCACCGCCTTCGTCACCAACGACCAGGTCCGCGAAGCCCTCAAACAAATCCTCCCCTTCAAACCCACCGCCGCCCAGAAACGAGTCCTCGGCGAAATCGTCCACGACATGCGCCGCACCCAACCCATGCGCCGTCTCCTGCAAGGAGACGTAGGCTCCGGCAAAACCATCGTCGCCTTTCAAGCCGCGCTGATCGCCATCGAGAACGGCTATCAAGTAGCTCTCATGGCGCCCACAGAAATCCTCGCCACGCAACACTACCTCTCCGCCCGCAAGCTTCTCTCCGAAAAGATTTCCCCCCGCACAAAACGTCCCTACCGCATCGGCCTTCTAACCGGCTCGCTCGACGACAAGACAAAGCGCGACACCCGCAACCGCATCTTCCGAGGAGAAATCGATCTCGCCATCGGCACCCACGCCCTCGTAGAAGAGAAAGTAGACTTCGCCAACCTGGGCCTGGTCATCGTCGACGAGCAACACCGCTTCGGCGTCCAGCAGCGCTTCCAACTCACGCGCAAAGCAGGCGCGGGCAGTTCCACCACATCGCTCGTCAATGACACGCGAAGCGATCCGCCGTCCGCGCAGGACCCGGACGTCCTCGTCATGACCGCAACCCCCATCCCCCGCACTCTCGCCCTCACCCTCTACGGCGACCTCGAAGCCTCCGTCATCGACGAGCTCCCCCCCGGCCGCACCCCCATCCAAACCCGCCGCATGCCCGAAGAGCGCGCCGCCGAAGTCTGGGACTTCATTCGCAAGCAAGTAGCCGCCGGCCGCCAGGCCTACATCGTCTACCCCATCATCGAAGGCGCCACCGACGACCAACCCGAACTGGACTTCGCCAAATTCGACGAGTCCCTCGCACCTTCGTCTTTGGGATTAGAAGGGGGCTTCAGCCCCCTGTCCAAGCCCCGCCCCAAAGAGGGCTTTAGCCCCGCCCCCCCCACCGACGCAGCGCCAACGGCGCGCTCCCATCAAAGCCTGGGGCAACGCCCCAGGACAGCCGCCCTGAAAAATTCCTCGAGGGCTGAAAGCCCGACCCAATCCGGCTCTCAAAAAACTCCGAAATCCAAACGCACTACGCAAACCAAACTCCGCTCCGCCACCGACATGCACCACGACCTCCAATCCGGCCCACTCGCCGGCCTCAAACTCGGCCTCCTCCACGGCCGCATGTCCCCCGACGACAAGGAAGTCACCATGGCCCGCTTCAAGCGCGGCGAGCTCGACGTCCTCGTCTCCACCACCGTCATCGAAGTCGGCGTCGACGTCCCCAACGCCACCGTCATGGTCATCGAACACGCCGACCGCTTCGGCCTCGCGCAACTCCACCAGCTCCGCGGCCGCGTCGGCCGCGGCGCCGCCAAAAGTTTCTGCATCCTCATCACCGCCGCAACGGTCACCCCCGAAGCCGACCAACGCCTCAACGCCATGGTCCAAACGCAAGACGGATTCGCGCTAGCCGAACTAGACCTCCAGCAGCGAGGCCCCGGAGAATTCTTCGGCACCAAGCAAGCCGGCCTCCCCGAATTCCGAGTAGCCAACCTCGCCCGCGACCGCGACCTCCTCGAACTAGCCCGCACTGAAGCCGCCCACTTCGCCGAGCAGGAAGACCCCACCATGCCGCGCCCCGAAATCGACGCCGTCTGGTCCCGCCTCAAGCAACAATGGCAACGCCGCTACGGCCTCGTCGAAGCCTAGCCCACCCCACCACAAATCCGGGTGCCCCACATCTCGCTTCTGAGATGTGGGTTTCCACCGGGGCCTCCGCAGAACGCGCGGTCCCGTCGTCAAAGGTGGGTCATTTGACCCACCTTTGCACCCCTGTCAAGCCCACTTGACACAGCTCGGAGGAAAAACCCCGATTCCGCTACCCGAAACCAGGCTAAGTATGTCTGTGAGTACCCGAAACCGGGCTATGTCTTACACCGAATTCACCCGTTTTGGGCTTAACTCGCCATTGCCACCTGCACCGGCGCCTGTTCCACGCTAACGGACTGCACCTGCTTCTTCGGCCCCCGCTTCCGCGCCACCAGGATCCGAATCCTGTCCAGCACCTCCGCCGGCGTGCACGCCCCCTTGGGCAGAAATGCGTCCGCCGCAGCCGCCCGGTCAAAGCTCGTCACCGTTCCCGAAACCAGCAGCGTCGGCAGCCCCGGATGAACCTGCTTCGCCTTTCGAATCAGCTCGTTACCATCCATCTGCGGCATGATCAGATCCGCCATCAACAGGTCAATCGACCCCTGCGCCGCCCCCTGCAGATGCTCCAAAGCCTCCGCTGCCGTCGCCATCGCCAGCACCCGATAACCCCGCGTCTCCAGCAAAAACTTCCTCACCGAAAGCACCTGTTCGTTATCTTCCACACACAAAATCGTCTTGCGAGGTCTCATCGTTTCTCTCCATGCCGGTGGTCCCCGGCTTTTAGTTGGTAAAGTTCAAATTACGCGGCGTTCTTCAAATCAAATCAATGACTTGCGAGACGCAGTGCTTCCGTTGCTGGGAGCCGAGCGGAATCGTTTGCGCCCAAAAAAGGCGCATCCTTCCTCCGCTCAGGGTTGAGCGTTTCAATTGGCCGCGGAGTCACCCCATCTTGCCCGCAAAAAGGCCGCCTCGATCGCGCCGAAGCGCTGACCGTGCGTCTGCTGTGGATGGTGTGGATTTCCGTGGAAAAGGCGCAAAAAGCCTCCCCCACCGCATCACCACCCTCGTGAATGCAGTGCCCCTTTACAGCTCAAGTTGGGATTCCCCCAAAGAACTGGTTTGTAGCTCGCAATAGCCCGGCCACCCCCAGGATTCTCTACAGCGCGCGGCCTTACGAAGGTTTCATCGCAGCGCAGAGAACACCTGTTGGCGCCTTTGCTATCACACAGATTGTCGGTAAATCAGGCGAAAAATCGCGTCTACGAATCATTGGGTTCGTTGACGATTTGCTGAGCATACGGAGCCGCACCCCCCATGGCAACAGTGAATTTTTAGCGAAAATCCAGCCACTTTGGAGTGGCGCTTCCACCGCCGCGACACATTGCTCGTCCCTGTTGGCGTTTGCGATTCCCCCCTTGTGGAAAACTCCCGTTTTCAGGGCAGGAAAAACCGTCCTTCTGCCACAGAAATGGTGCGTCCCGAAACTTCTACCGAGTGCACCCTCTCCCCCTCCAGCCTCGCCCGAACCCCAATCCGACTCGGCCGCTGCATCTCGATCCCCTGCTCAATCCATACTTCCCGTCCCGATGCTGCCAGCCCCACCTTCACCAGCCACGCAATACAACAGCCCGCCGCCGATCCCGTCGCAGGATCCTCCCCCGAATAAAACTGCATGCGCGCATGCCAATCCGCCCCGCCCGCCTCCTTCTTCGCCAACGGCGCAATGCAATAAAAAAACTGCGCATCATTCTTCGCAGTCCATGCCCGCGCCTCCTGTTGCACCAACTGCATCCGCTGCGACACCTCCAGCGATCGCAGCAACACAATGCAGAACGGCACACCCGTCGACACCGTCTGCGGCAGATATTCCGCCGAGAGATCCTCGGCCTTCAATCCAAGCGCGCGCGCGACCTCTGCTCGATCGTGCACCACGCCAAACACAGGATCCTTCTGCACCATCGTCGCGCGCACGCCCGCCACGCCCTCGCGCTGCGCATCGAAGCGAACGGTAATCTTCCCCACATTCAATCGCAGCTTAATTCTCTCCGCTCCACGCAGCGTCGGATGGTTCAAGTACAACCACGTCGCCGTACCCAGCGTCGGATGTCCCGCGAACGGCAGCTCTTCCTGCGTCGTGAAGATCCGTACCCGCACTCCCTCTCGCTCTTCAATCTCCGCTTCGTCAGGAAGAATGAACGTCGTCTCCGAGAGATTTGTTTCGCGCGCGAGCGTCTGCATCTCCTCGTCCGACAAGCCGCGCGCATCATGAAACACAGCCAGCGCATTGCCTTCGAACGGCCGTTCCGCAAAGACGTCGACGATCGTATACTCGAGTGTGCGAATCATGCCTCCATCCTACGTGCGCGCACGCCCACATTCACGCGCCCCAGCCTCCAGGCTCGGCCCGACCTTGACATCCAAATCTCCCCGCCGTAACGTAGAAACAACCGCAAGGGAAGCGAAACTGCTTCCACGCTGGCGCTAGGCGCCCGCGGCGGTACAAAGTTTTGAAGCACTCAACACCATGACCCTGACCGTCTCCAACTCGATGCTCTTCTCCTGTGGTTGCTGCTGCTGTTGCTGCGGCCCCACACGGGTGAGCGGATGATTGAATCGAGACGATAGCAAGGCGTCAAGAAACGAACATCAAGACCCACCCAAGGCTCAGCCGGGTGGGTTTTCTGCTTTCCGAAACATTCCCAGAGCTGCTCCTCCAACGAAGCGCATATCACCCAGAAGGACGGAAACCACAAATGTCACTCCGCATCAACGATATTGCTCCCGATTTCACGGCCGACACCACCCAGGGCACCCTACACTTCCATGAATGGATCGGAGACGGCTGGGCCGTCCTCTTCTCCCACCCCAAGGACTTCACCCCCGTCTGCACCACCGAGCTCGGCGCCGTCGCAGGCCTCGAACGCCAGTTCGCGCAGCGCGGCGCAAAGGTCATCGGCCTCTCCGTCGACCCCGTCGATAGCCACAGCAAGTGGGCCCAGGACATCGAGGACGTCGGTGGCCACAAGGTCAACTACCCTCTCATCGGCGACCCCACCCTCACCATCGCCAAGCTCTACGACATGCTCCCCGCCGATGCCGGCGAGACCAGCGAAGGCCGCACACCCGCCAACAACGCCCCCGTTCGCACCGTCTTCGTCATCGGCCCAGACAAGCGCATCAAGCTCCAGATTGCTTACCCCATGACCACCGGCCGCAACTTCGACGAAGTCCTCCGCGTGCTCGACTCCATCCAGCTCACCGCCAAGCACAAGGTCGCAACCCCGGCCAACTGGAAGCAGGGCGAGGATGTCATCATCACCGGCGCCGTTTCCAACGAAGATGCCGACAGGATTTTCCCCGGCTACAAAACCGTGAAGCCTTACCTCCGCACCACGGCGCAACCACAGTAGTTCCCCGCAGAACCTTCTGCCGTGTATCGTCAAGCATGCGCGGCAGAATCATGAGCACCGGTGGCGAAGTGGCTAACGCGCTGGTCTGCAAAACCAGTATTCGTGGGTTCAATTCCCACCCGGTGCTCCATAAATTCGATTACTTAGAGGTTTTTGCTCTTACCCAGGAAATGGCATGTAGGGAAATTGTAGGGACTACTTTCTTCCCGTCTGCGACCAGGCCTAATCAAAGTCGGCCTACGCAATGCCCGTTCGCCTTGATCTCGTCCCAGCGACCCAGACGACGTTCTGCGGTCCTTCATGATCGGGTTCGAGGCCTATCCTTCGCCGCAGGAGCCACCTGATGAATGAGAGTGGATAGCGGCTTCACCGGCAACGCCGGGACTGCTGCGCTGCTCACTGGTGGCGCTCATAATGTCTCCGTCTTTAGTTGAGATATCTCCTCACGACTGCCATCAATTCGTCTGCTGCCTCAAGCTGAGAGCGACGGGATTTCTCGCCGGGATCGAGAACATGGAAGCGCAAGTGGCCCTCGATCAGCTCCGCCATCAATCCATTAAGAGCACCACGGCACGAGGCGACCAGTTGCAGAATCTCGTCGCACTCAACCTCTGACTCCAGGGCTCGTTCGATCGCCTCTGTTTGCCCCTTGATCCGGCGAATGCGCGACAGCAGCTTCTTCCTGTCTTTGGTCGTATGTGCCATCCATCACCTCTCCTGATACTATAGTCCCCTATAGTATATTTTTATATGGCTTTGGACGGCTACTAACCGTAAAGGCGGCTGTGATCCCGGCCGCTGTTGCTGAGCAGCACGCGAGCAGTGAGATCAACCGAAACGCAGTCACAAAGGATTCGTCAACCGCCAGACGTCCGAGCGGATCGCTGGTTTCAATCGCACCAAGCCGTCGTGATTGCTTGCTGATTTGGGCTGAGAGATTAGGGGTGACTCCATGCTGACCAAGTCGAATCGGGAGACTCTTCGCAAACGCGTGATAGAAAAGCGGTGAACTGATCGCTATAGCCAATAAGGCCGCCGTCTGGGAGATCGCGTTATTGATACCAGAGGCAGCGCCGGATCTAGCGGGCGCAACCGAACTCATAACCGTGGTCGTAAGCGGCGCTACGCTCATTGCCATCCCAAACCCGAGCACCAGCAGCGCTGGAAGATACGTCTTCCAATAGGGCCCACCAACCCCCGGAACTGCGAACAACGCATACCCACATGCCGTGATGAGAGGACCCATCGTAAGGGGCAGCCGCGGGCCGTATCGGTCGATGAGACCTCCCGCCCACCGTGAGAGAAGGAATAGCGTTAGCACCAGTGGGAGCATGGCCAATCCCGCCTGTGTAGGGGTGTATCCCTGAACCTGGATCAAATCCAGAGGAAGATAAAAGAGCGTTCCGGACAGGGCGGCGTAAAGGAAGAATGTGAGTATATTCGCACCGCTAAACGTGCGGTTCCGAAAAAGTTCGATCGGCATCATCGGTTGTTTCGCGCGACGTTCAACGAGCACAAATGCCGCCAACGTCGCAATCCCTACGATTCCGATTAGACGCACCAAAGCGTGACTGCTGTCCCATTCCATCAACGAAAAGGTCAGTGCGCTCAACCCCAGGGTGCCCAGGAGCGCCCCTTTCCAGTCGACGGCTCTCGATCGAGCGGGTGGGTCCACTCTTGTCGTCTTACTGAGAACAATCCAGAGGATGAGTAGCGAGATAGGAAGGTTGATAAAGAAAACCCAACGCCACGAGCCGTGCTGCACCATCCACCCACCAATGACTGGCCCAACGGCGGTCATCATGGACGCGAAGCCTGACCAGGTGCCGATCGCTCGGCCCCGCTCCGCTCCACTGTAACTCGCAGACAGAAAGGCCAAGCTGTTTGGTACCAGCAGCGCGCCGGCGATACCCTGCATAGATCGTGCGATCAACAGTTGCGTCAGGCTTGGGGCGAGACCGCACCAAACCGATGCGCATGCGAAGAGTACAACGCCCGCGAGGAATGCTCGTCTTAGACCAATGCGGTCTCCCAGCGAGCCTCCGGCTAGCAAGAGCGAAGCGAGAAAGAGTGCATAGGCCTCGACCACCCATTGGACTTGAGTGCCTGTCGCTACAAAGGAGCGTTGGAGGCTCGGCAGAGCGATGTTCACTACCGTCCCGTCGATGAAATCCATGCTCGATCCCAAGATCGTGGCGGCAAGGATCCATGTCCTGTCACGGCCGCGTAGTGTCCCGTCCTCTTCGCGGAGAGGTGGACGTTCGGGACACGGAAGGGGACCGCAATTCATAAGTGAACCTTACCGCAATATGGCGTCGATCGCTCCCGGATATTCGGTTCCAAACGCGGCTCTCAGGTACAGCTGCTCCTTGCAGGTCACGGCCGGGTGCCTGGCAAACGCTCCACCCGTATTGCAAGACGTCGCCTGCCTGGTCATTCGTGGGTTCGATCCCGCCCGGAGCTCTAATGAATCGCTTAGATAGCTTCGCGGAATTCCTCTAGGCCAGATGAATAGCCGTAAGGATGAGATCGATGATTTTGATTCCAACGAAGGGGGCGATGAGTCCACCGACACCGTAGATCAGAAGGTTGCGACGAAGCAAAGCCTCCGCTGACATCGGCTTGTATCCGATCCCACGCAGTGCCAGCGGAATAAGACCGACGATGATGATGGCGTTGAATATCACTGCGGATAAAATGGCTGACTGCGGCGTCTTCAAATGCATGAGATTCAGGGCCGCAAGCACAGGAAACTTAGCAACAAACATGGCCGGAATGATCGCGAAGTACTTGGCAACATCATTCGCAATCGAGAAAGTCGTCAGCGCGCCACGCGTCATTAATAGTTGTTTGCCTATTTCCACTATCTCAATCAGCTTGGTGGGATTGGAGTCTAGGTCGACCATATTGCCAGCTTCTTTCGCCGCCTGCGTGCCGGAGTGCATGGCGACTCCTACATCTGCTTGAGCCAGCGCTGGAGCATCGTTGGTGCCATCACCCGTCATCGCCACCAGCTTACCCTCCGCCTGTTCGCGCCGAATCAAATCCATCTTGTCTTTCGGTTTCGCCTCGGCCAGGAAGTCATCCACGCCTGCCTCACGAGCGATCGCTGCTGCCGTCAGTGGATTATCCCCGGTGATCATAATGGTGCGGATTCCCATCGCACGAAGCTGGTTGAACCGCTCCTTCGTGCCGCCTTTGACGATGTCCTTGAGATGGATGACGCCCATCGCGCGCCCGTTTTCTGCGACGACAAGCGGAGTTCCACCAGAACGTGCCACGGCCTCGACGTCGACCCGCACCTGTTCCGGCAGCATGCGTCCGTGCTCCCTTAAAAACTCGGCAATGGCGCCGGCCGCCCCCTTGCGAATCATCCGGCCGTCCATATTCACGCCTGACATGCGAGTCATCGCGGAGAAAGGAACGAACTCAGCCTGGAGGTCACGCAACTCTCGGCCGCGCAATCCGTATTGCTCCTTCGCCAGCACAACGATGCTTCGACCCTCCGGCGTCTCATCGGGAAGAGAAGAAAGTTGCGCAGCATCCGCAAGCTGGGCTTGGGAAATGCCAGGCGCAGCAATGAACTCCGACGCTTGCCGGTTGCCCAGGGTGATGGTTCCCGTCTTGTCGAGCAGCAACGTATTCACATCGCCTGCCGCTTCGACAGCACGCCCCGACATAGCCAGGACGTTGTACTGAACCAGACGGTCCATGCCCGCGATACCTATGGCGGATAGAAGGCCACCGATAGTCGTGGGGATCAAGCAGACAAGTAGCGATGTCAGCACGAACACGCTCTGTGGAGCAACTGAATAGATCGCCATGGGTTGAAGCGTAACTACGGCCAGCAAAAAAATAATGGTAAGGCCGGCAAGCAGAATGTTGAGCGCAATCTCGTTGGGTGTCTTCTGTCGCTCAGCGCCCTCCACCAGTGCGATCATGCGGTCGAGAAAGGTTTCGCCCGGATTGGACGTGATGCGCACCTTCAACTCGTCCGAGAGCACGCGCGTTCCTCCCGTCACCGCCGAGCGGTCTCCGCCAGCCTCGCGAATCACCGGCGCGGACTCGCCGGTGATCGCCGATTCGTCCACAGAAGCCACCCCTTCCATCACTTCCCCGTCGCCAGGGATCACCGAGCCCGCCAGGATGACGCAGACATCGCCTGCACGCAGCGTTCCGCTCGGGACTTCTTCGCTGGATCCATCTCCCCGCAGACGGACGGCAATCGTCTCAGATATCGCTTGGCGCAACGTGTCCGCCTGCGCCTTTCCACGGCCCTCCGCCATCGCCTCGGCAAAGTTCGCGAACAGTACGGTAAACCAAAGCCAGGACGTTATCTGTACGTCGAAACGCACCGTAGGATGCCGCAGCAGGAGATCGCGAACGCTATAGATGGTTGTGATCACACAGCCAATCTCCACCACAAACATAACCGGATTCTTCACCATCGTGGCCGGGTTCAGCTTCACCACTGCGTCCCCTAAGGCTCGGCCCATGATCTTGCTGTCCCACATAGAACGTCTACGAATACCAGCCATGTTCTTCCTCAGGAAGCGTTATCCGCCTGCAACAACAGGTGCTCAGATCCAGTCCGAACGAAAGTGCCGGGGAAAATGTAAGTGCCCCGACGATGAGAAACGGTGCAGACAAGAAGAGCAGTGAATAGCGGCGTATTCACTGGAAACCTCAACCCCTCTCGTCAACCTGGCGTGCAGGGTCGCACGAAGGCATTAACTTCTGTGCCAGTGTGCTCCATAACGCATGAGGGAGGCATAAGGAAGAAATGTGCAATCGATAATGAGGGAACCCTAGGCGATGCTGTCCGACGGGTCGACGAAGACGTAGCCTAGATAGCTGACCGTTTGGAGATACGCCGGGGTGGCGGGATCGTCCTCAAGCTTGCGGCGGAGTTGCAGAATAAACGTTCGCAGGTACTCCCTCTCTTCGCCGTACTGGACGCCCCAGACGGCACTCAGGAGTTTGGCATGAGGGATTGGCGTTCCGGCTTGCGTCATCAAGACAGAGAGCAGGTCGAACTCCGTCGGCGTGAGATGGACTTCGACGCCACGCTTGAGCAGGACTCGACGCGTGGGGGCCAGGTCAAAAATCCCAATCTGGATATTTTCCGTGTTCGCGATCTGCGGAATGCGGCGGCGCCGAACCGCCGCTCGAATCCGAGCGGTTAATTCATTTATTCGAAATGGCTTCGTGATGTAATCATCGGCGCCGGCATCGAGCGCTTCAATCTTGTCCCGTTCATTGTCCCGCACGGTCACCACCAGGATCGACACTCCCGGGAATTCCTTGCGCACACGCTGACAGGCAATCATTCCGCCCATACCCGGCATGTTCAGATCCATCAGGACGGCGTCGTAATCAATCTTCCGCATCGCGGCGAGAGCCTCCTCACCCGTCGTGGCCTCCCCGACTACGAATCGTAACGCCGACAGCGTGGCGCGCAAGCTATGGCGAATGGACGCATCGTCCTCAACCAGCAATACCGCTCCCTCAGAGTTATCCAATTTTCGTCCCCCTGTAGTTTTCCACGGAAAAGAAGAATCGCGTAAGTTCCTCGGTGCACTCAACCCACACCTGCCCGCCATGCGCTTCTGCTGTCTTCTTGGCAACAGACAAACCAAGACCAGTTCCCGATGGTCCGTGTACCGCGGCTTCCCCTCGATAGAAGCGCTCAAAGATTCGCGAGCGCTCCTCTTCCTGAATGGGTGGACCAACGTTTTCCACGATCACGATCGTCTCCTTCTCTGTCTGGTCGATCGTGACGGTGATCGTTCCTCCTACCTTGGAGTATTTTGTTGCGTTATCAATCAGCTGAAGAAGCGCCGACTCCATCATCGGAGCATCCACATCAATCGACATTGCTTCCGTGGGTGCTACCAGCTTGAGCCTCGAGCGAATGCCGATCTCCTGTGCCTCAATCAGATCCTCAACCAGGGAACGGATCGACGTGCGCGACCGCCGCAAGCGAATATCCCGCGACTCGAGAGCCGCAGTTTGCAGGAGTCGCGTCGTCATCTGAGCGAGCTTGGTGGCCTCCTCGTCAATCAACGTGACAAGCTCCGTTTGAATCGGCGTCATATGCTCAATCGCGAGCAATCCAGAGCTGGCCGTCTGAATGGCGGTTAGCGGCGTTTTGAATCCGTGCGCCAGTCCATCCAGCACGGCTGTCCGTAGCTGCTCCGTATTCCGCTCGGCCTCCGCACGATTCTCCTTCTGGATGGCGCGCGCGCGCTCGATGGCGACAGCCGCTATCGACGCGACTGCGTCCGCAAGCAAGGAATCATGCTCCCAGCCACGCAGAACCAATGCGCCGACCGGCGTTGTTCCAAGTCTCAGAACACGACGCGTTATGTTCGTCTTTTCATCAAAATCATCCGCATCGGCTCGAAACGCCTCAAGGGCGCCACTTGAAACACTGGCTGCCTGCGCCCCGTTTGATGGCGACGCATTGTCATACGTGACCCAAAGGTCAACGTCCGTCACGTGGACGATTTCACGAATCAACGCAGCCAATTGCTCAGTCGTTGATTGTTTCCCGTCAATCAACAAGATCGCTCGGCTCAATTCATATAATTTCGCGGTGCGGTCACGCTGAACCTCGGCCTGTGCCGCGTGCTCCAACACCTTATGCGAAAGGCCGCTCACCACCAGCGCTGCCGTTTCAAATGTGCCCAGGGATATCCAGTTCTCAGGATCCGCAACCTGAAATTCAAAGATAGGCGGCACGAACAGGTAGTTCATACAAACCACCGCCATCACAGAAGCGACGGTTGCCTGCGCAAATCCCCATCGGAGAGAAATCAGCACGACCAGCACCAGGTACAAAGAGCCGACTGCGGAAAGATTGAAGTGCAACAAATACGCAACTGCCCCAATCGCGCTTACTCCCACGAGCGTCCAGAGACTAACGGAGACCCGCAAGTACCGCCTGCCATCTGGCCGTCTGGCAATCGCGCCCTTGACGCTCTCCATGATGGGATTCATCTCCTATTCATAGTACTCGCCGGGCTGATCGTCACAGAATCGCTCCCGCCCCGCAATCAGCCGGCACGGCGTGCCTTTGGTCCACCCTAACTCTTAGGGTATGACTTCCCTGCCCACAGCCATGTTGAGTTGGCTCGCAGAAGTTAGGTAGGAGCCAATCAGTTGCACGTATGCCAACTGCACAACCCTATAGTCGCTTTGCGCATTTAAGAAATCCATCAACGAGGCGCCCCCGCGTTCGTACGCATAGGTCACGGTATCGCGCACCCTCGTGGCTTGGTCCATATACTTTGTGCGATACGGGACGACTAACGCGATGCTGCTGCGCACCTGTTCGTACGCAGAGTCCACGTCGCTGAACACCTGTCCCGTCGCCGTTTCCGTCAGTTGTACATTCCGGTCAACGTCGATCGACGTGCGCGCCTTCTCTCCCTGGTTTCGGTCGAAGATTCGCAACGGCACGCTGACACTCACGCCAACCGTCTGGTGCGCATAAGGATTGGAGAAGGATGGGTTGTACGTGTACCAAATGCCAAACGTCGGGTCTGTGGAACCGTTCGCGATCGCAAGCTTGTGGTTCGTCTTTGCCTGCTCGATGGATTGCAGGGCCGCGCGCAAGTCAGGCCGCGCAGCAATCGCAATCTTATGAAAGTCATCTAGTGGCTGCAAATCCGGAGAGAAATCATAAGGGCCGGTCACATCAAATGTATCGACAGGTGTTCTGTCATCCAGAAGCTGCAACAACTGGATTTTCTGGGTCCGGAGATTCACCACCGCATTCTCGATCTCTGCTTCGTATTGCACCCGCAACAACTCAATGCGATCGAGATCTACTTGCGCCAGGCCGCCATCCTTGAACCGCGCTCGACTTATATCAATGATCTTGTCGTAATACACAAGGTCGGCCCTTGCTACGTCGAGCACCGCCTTCGCCTGGAGCGTTTGCACAAACGCCGAACGCAGGCTGAACATCATGTTGCGCTCGAGGTCTTCGTGCATCGAACCGCCAATCTGCGTGGCCTCCTGTGCACTCTTCAGCCGCAATTCTCGTTTGTGTTCGCGCTCGTGCAGATAGCTGAAGTTTGGTTCGGCTTCCGTACCAGACGTTGGCTTCCAGTGACCTTGGTATGGAGCGATCTGCGTGCCATCGGCGCTCAACGTGAACTGCGGATTCGGACGTAGATACGCCGTGATCTCCGCCGCCTTTAACTCGTCGACACCCATTTGGTCTGCGCGTAACGCGGGATTCACCGCCTCAAACTTTGCCTTCACCTGATCCCACGTAAGCGCTTGTGCTTCCGTCTGTGCAGGTGCCATCGCGGAGGTCAAAACGGTCGAGAGCAGGCCAATGGCTATGGAGATACGAACATGGGACGACAAGTTGCTGAATAACATAACCACCTCAAACTGGCTCCATTTGCGCACGCGCTTCGCGGACGATTGTTGTAAACCGGCGCGCTAGCTCGTAAATCCACTGCTTCTGACGCGTTTGCAGCGCTGCTCTCGGTGTTAGCTCAGACCGTATGCCGAGTGCCGAGGCGCCCGCATAAATGAAATCTCTCGCCGTCATTTGAGTCACTCCTCCCGATGCAATCAAAGGGATCTGCGGCAAGGGCACCTTCAACGACCGAATATAGGCATCGCCGCCGAGGGGAGCGCATGGAAAAATCTTGACCATGTCGCCACCCGCCTTCCACGCCGCGATCACCTCGCTTGGCGTCATCGCACCTGGAATCGCCACTACATTCCGGCGCAGTGTCGCTTCCAGTACTTCCATCACCAGCCCCGGACTGGTCACAAACCGCGCGCCTGCGTCGATGCAACGCTCGGCTGTCTCTGCATCCAGGACCGTGCCTCCGCCCACGATGCAGTCCGGATAAGCCTTTACAATTTGCGAAATTACATCGATGGCATCTGGAACCGTCATCGTTATTTCCACGATCGGAATTCCCGCTTCGTACACTGACTCCGCGGCGAAGAGCGCTAGCTCCTTCTCAGGAACGCGAACTCCCGGAACGATCCCGATTTGCTTGATACAACCAGTGATCTCTTCTCTCGTCATGAACTTACCCTCCATTCGGCCTTGAGCGACCGGGTTCGTTACCAACTAGAATTCCTGATTTGCCGCTTCCGCCAGCGGGAGAGCGTCACCCTCTCTGGCAATCCATACATAAAACGTCGGCAGCAAGAAAATGCTGAGAATCAAATCGGAGATCAGGCCGCCAACAATCACGATCGCAAACGGCCGCTGAGAGTCCGAACCGATGTTGTGGGACAGCGCAGCTGGCAATAAGCCTAGCGTCGCCACCAGCATGGTCATCATGATAGGCCGAAGCCTGAGCACAGCTCCCTCCACCGCAGAGTCCACAATCGTGTTGCCGCGAGCTCGCAGTTGGTTCATGTATTCAACCATGATCACGCCCGTCTGGACCGACACCCCGAACAGTGCCAACATGCCCACCCCGGAAGACACACTAAGATACGTTCCCGTAATCAGCAAGGCCAATAGCCCACCGATACGCGCCATACCAACATTAAGAAGAATCAGAAACGCCCATTTATACGACCGGAACATCGAGAAGAGAATGATGAAGATCACCAGAATTGTAATCGGCACAATGAGAGCAAGGCGCGCCTCCGCTCTTTTCTCGCTCTCATATTCACCAGACCAGTCCACCCTGTAGCCACGAGGCAGCGCGATCTTGTTCTTGATCTGCCCGATCGCATCCTCCACCGTGGATCCCAAATCCCTCCCGCGTACATTGAACGTGATGGCGATGTAACGCGTGTTTCCCTCGCGGTAGATGTCGTATGCCCCATCGCGCACTTCCAGCTTGCACAGTTGCGCCAGCGAGACACGCTCTCCAGAAGGGGCCAGCAAACGAATGCTGCTAATGGCATGCTGGTTGTCGCGATATTGACCCTTGTAACGCACCGTCAAGTCATACCGTTGTTCGCCGATCAACACCTGGCTTACGGCGTTCCCGCCAACCGCGGTCTGCACGGCGTCCTGGATGTCGGCCATGTTGATTCCATAGCGAGCCGCTACTTTCCGGTCGATCGACACATCAAGATTCGGTTGACCAAAATCGCGCAAAAGCTTTACGTCATGCATCCCGGGGATGGTAGATAGCAGCGACGCAACCTCTTCCCCTTTTTGTTCGAGGACGTTGAGATCGTCGCCAAAGATCTTGAGTGCCAACGAGCCCTTGGTACCGGTCATTGTCTCTCCGACGTTATCTTCAATCGGCTGCGAGAAGTTCCACACCGCGCCCGGATACCGTTGCACCGCGAGGTTCATAGCTGCGATAAGCTCTTCTTTGTTCTCATGGAACAAGGGACGCCACTGATCGTGCGGCTTGAGATCAACGAAATATTCCGTATTCCCGAAGCCACCCGTGTCGGTGCCATCGTCAGGACGGCCTGCCTGCGAAACCACGGTTTTCACCTCAGGAAACGCAGCGAAGACCAACCGCTCCTTGGCGGCAAAGTCCTCGCCCTCTGAGAGGCTGGTGCTATTGGCCAGCGTGCCGCGTGCCCAGATCGCGCCTTCGTCCAGGTGCGGCAGGAACTCCGCACCGATGACCCCGCCAAATCCTAAATAGATCGTTCCCGCCAGCGACAAAATCGCCACACCCACCACGACCCAGCGATGTCCGACCGCCCAGCGCAGCTGCTTGCGATAGCCCTCCGTAAGCCACTCCATCACCCGGTTGCGCCGTTCCTTGAAGCCCGAGCGAAAAAGAAGATCAGCCAGCACAGGAACGATGAAAATCGAAAACAACATCGCTCCTAGCAAAGCAAACGCAACCGTCCACGCCATCGGACGAAACAGTCTTCCTTCCACGCGTTGCAACGTGAAAATCGGCATGTACGCGGTGATGATGATCGCGATGGCGTAAAACACAGGCCGCTGAACTTCATGGCAGGCGTCCCGAATGATCTCGCTGGTTGTCTTCGGAGGTCCCGTGTGCCCTCGCTCGTGCGCATGTGCCAGATGCCGAATGATGTTCTCCATCATCACCACCGCGCCGTCAACCACCATGCCAAAGTCCAGCGCCCCCAGGGAAAGCAGGTTGGCCGGAATGTGGGCGGACTGCAGGCAGATCGATGCGAACAGCAGCGAGAACGGGATCGTCAGCGCAACGATGAAAGCCGCCCGTGCATTCAGCAGGAACAGGAGAAGAATGATGCTTACTAAAATCATCCCTTCCGTCAGATTGTGCATCACCGTGTGCAGCGTAAAGTGCAGCAGGTCGCTGCGATCCAGCATGGGAATGATCTTCACTCCAGGCGGCAGGATCCCGTTATTGAGCTGGTCAACCTTCTTGTGAATGGCATCCAGCGTCGGCTGCTCCTCCGCCCCCTTGCGCATCAAAACGCCGCCCTGGATGATGTCCGGCTCGTCCAGGATGTGCCCATCTTCCATATGATTGGCACGGGCCATGTGCCCCAGCCGGATCATCGGTCCCTGTTGAACCTCGGCAATATCCTTGACCCGGAGCGCCGTACCATTCTTGGTCGTCAGCACCGTGTTTTCGATGTCCTGAACGTTCTTGTACAGACCAAGCGCCCGAACATTCATCTGCTGCATGCCGAGTTCGACAAAGCTCCCGCCGGCATTGTTGTTATTGTTCGTTAGCTGCTGTTCAACCTGGCCGATACTAAGCCCGTACGAGACCAACTTGTCGGGATCCACTCGCACCTGGTACTCCCGGACCGTGCCGCCGAAGTCGGAAACATCGACGACGTTCAAGACCGACTTGAACTCCTTGAGCAGTACCCAATCCTCGATGGACCGTAGCTGCATCAGGTCGTAGCGGGGATCCGTACTTCTGATCGTGTACCAATAAATCTGTCCGGTCGTGCTCCAATCCGTGCCGATCTGCGGCTGGAGATTTTGCCCCGCAGGCAAGCTCGCCTGGGTGAGGCGCTCCAGCACCTTCTGACGATTCCAATCATTCTGCGAGCTGTCGTCAAAGATCATCGTGATCAGCGACAGACCGAAGATCGACTCTGACCGGAGGAAGCTCATATGCGGCATGCCCGCCATTTGAACTTCAATCGGGATCGTTACTTGCTGCTCCACCTCTTCAGCCGATCGGCCTGGCCATTGCGTGATGACGGTTACATAGTTGTCCGCAATGTCTGGATACGCTTCTACCGGCAACTGGTGAAAGGAAATCACTCCCCACGCAATCAGCAGGAACGCCACCGCAAGCACCACAATGCGATTGTTCAGTGCGAAGTCTACGAGTGCGCGGATCATACGTTCTCCCTCAGGTCTCTACGGCGGTTACTGCGTGTCGACAGTGTTTTGCAATGGCAGTGGATTGACCACCACCTGCTGGCCAACCGATAGACCCGACAGAACCTCCTGCATGTTTCCTGGTAAGAGATCTCCTCCAACGACCATGATTCGCTTGAATCGCTTGCTTGCCACCGGCACATAAACCCAGTCGCGATCATGCAGATGCAAGATGGCCGATGACGGCACAGCCGCGTATGTCTCAGGTGTTTTCCCTTCAAACGTCGCCGTCACGAACATGCCGATCTTCATCATTCCCGGATTCGCGACCTCGACACGCACTTTGCCTGTTCGAATGTTCGGATCGAGTATCGGAAACACGTCATTGACTCTTCCCTTGAAGACGCGCCCCGGATACGCGTTGAGCGTAATTTCCGCTGGGTCGCCTGCATGCACATTCGCCAGGTCATTCTCGTATACGTCGCAAATCACCCAGACCGTCGAAAGATCCGAGATGGTGAAAGGGCTCGTCCCCAAACTCTGCACACCGGCGGCGTTCGTCACTTCCTGGTCCGTAATTACGCCGGAGACCGGCGCGGTGATGTCCACGATGCCGCTTGGATGGTTAACATCGCTTCCCAACAGCCGCAGATGTTCCGCGGCTGTATCCATCGTGACTTTAGCTTTTTCTTCCGTATCCTTCGCGACCTCAAGATCGGCAACGGCAATCGCTCCGTGTTTGAGCAAATCCTGTGCACGGTCCCACTGCGCCTTTGCCAGCACTTCGTCCGATACGGCCATCTGATAGTTCGCAAACGCGCCTGAGATATCGTCGCTCCGGACGCGCAGCAGCAGCTGCCCCTTTCTCACCACGTCACCAAGCCGCGCGTAGATGCCAACGATGCGGCCTGACGCCAGCGAAATGACCGGGACTGTTCGAGAAACATCAGGATTGATCGTTCCGGTAACAGCCAGTTGTGCGGCAGCACGATGTTCGGTTGCGGCGACCAATGGGAACTGCTCTGGATGTTCGGGAGCAAACTCCTGCGCCTCATAGGCCTGCGTCACCTTCGCCGCCGGCGGTAAACCGGCCGCTGGATCGGGGGGCTTTGAGTGGCACCCCGCCATCACCAGCACGGAAAATATTGCAATAACTGGAATTCTCACGAGGGTGGCTTTCATGAATAGAGTTAGATCAGCAAGGGAGCCGCAATGCGCGTTCACCCCTAGGAGCTTGGCGACGCGGTTTCCTAAAGGGGCAGAGTGCCAGAAGAAAGCGTCTGGTCACTCTGCCCGCTCAGGTACAGGCGAAACGTTGCTGCGGTCTGTGGTTAGAACCGCACCATGATGGCCGTAGTCCACGCCAGCTGGTCCCTGCGAAGATCGGGGAACCAGATCGACGTGGTAGCCCCAGCAGGTCCGCCGCACGCTGCTTCCGCAGCAGCAAGCCCTCCGCTAAAGTTCACGCCGGACGATGCACCGGTAATGCACGCATAATCCGCGGGAGACCCGTTGTTTCCGCCTGGAGGCGTAATTCCTCCACGCCCCGTCCAGTAAGGAACACTCGCGTGCCGATACCCTACCTCGGTGCGGAACGTGATGTATTGGTTCGGCATGTAGTCGATCGTTCCTGTGGTATCCCACGCCGTGTACTTATCGCCAGGGTTCTCCGTGAAGTAAGGTGTTCCGCTGGTCGCCGTCGCTCCGTTGATTGGCGGCAACAACGTCAAGTAGCGGCCAGGATTGCTCATTTGACCGCCGCCCAGGGTGAAGGCGTACTTGTCCTTGTCCCACCACACGCGGTTGTATTCCATATAGCCGATGAAGTATTGCTTATAGGCTGTCCCGCCGCCGGCCGATGCCGGTGCTGGCTTATCGCCATGGCATGCTACGTTTGTGCCCGCGTCCACAGGATTGGTTCCTACACCCACTTCGCAACCGGCGTCCGCTGTAAAGGTAAATGCCGCCTTATCGATGAAGTGGCTCTTGTTGTCGTAGTACTTAACCTGGATACTGTCGTCCGTGTGATAACGATGGCGGTATGGGACTCCGAGAGCATCTTCTCCCAGGCCGTAATTGTTGAAGACAAGGTCAAGCCAATCCCCGTGACGCCAGAGAATCTGTCCGCCCAATCCCGGCTTTCCGTTAGAGCGGGCATAGGACTGCCAGCCATTGATAAACCATGGTTCGATCTTCAGATTCTTCGTCACAAAGACCTGTCCGCGGACACCCGTGAAGAACCACGGTGTATTGGAAGAAACAAACGAAGGCTGATAGGTCCAGTTATCGGCGTTGTAGTAGCTGAACAACCCGATATACGAAACAAAGATTCCGGCATCGAGATTCACGCCATGCAACTTGTCCCAGTGATATCCGCCCCACGCTTCCGAAACATACCGGTACGCATCGGCGAGATCCCATTGGCCGCGGCTATAGCTGGCATCATTGCGCGGAGTCGTTGTGGCAAACTCGCCAAACATCGTGAGGAACCGGCCGCGCACATTTTGAACACGAATGTCCCCGCCGAAGCTCAACTGCTCTAACTGGAATTCCTGCGAGCGAAATGATTCGGTCGATCCACCCATGGTGTCATCCTCGGGATGGTTGAAGTCGAGGATGTAATTCACATCCGACCGAAACTCAGGCGTGAAATATTTTGTGGCCAGCGGAAAATCAACCACGCGGCCTTGGGCATTCAGCCACGACCAGTCGCCAGGAAACGGCGCTTCCTTGGTAGTCGTCTCCGCAGGAATTTCCGCAGCAGGCGCGGCCGCAACCACAACCGGCGCAACGGCCGGCGTTGCGGCTACTGCAGGCACGGCAGGGGCTGGTTTCGTCGTCGGCGCAGGAGTTGGTGTCTTCGCTGGGACAGCAGCATTCTGTGCAGCCGCTTGGGCCTTAAGCACCGCCTCGATTTGCGCGATCCTGGCCTTCAGCTCATCCAGCTCGCGCTGTAACGCCTGGTTTTGCTCGGCCGCCGAAGTGCTGGCCGGCGGCGGAGTCGTGGTTTGCGCCGATCCCGCCGGTTGCTGTGCACCAGGCGTCGTGTCTTGCGCCTGGCATGTCATAGGAATCGTTATGGCTAACCCGATCGTCGCCATCCATAGTTTGTTCTTCATTGAGGCCTCTCTTGTCCAAGCAATGTCCTGCAGGGCCCTTGATCCGGGTCGTACCGTTGCTTAACTGGCGCAGCATCTGAATGCGCTTTGTCCGTCAACATATCCTCCCCAAATCAATTGCGGTTCAGGTCAATACCATCCTGTATCTCGATGTAGGTATCCCTCGAAACGGTCATGTTCGTCCTGCGCCAGATGGCTATCTTCGGGCGTTGAATCGTACGGAGCTGTCCTACACCTAACGGCATCTATGCTCGGTCTTCCCGCGATAACCCTTGACGTACATGATGTAATTTCCTCAACCGCGGTACGCTTGGCATCGCTTGGAGTGGTTCTACTGTAGAGCAGGCTCCGTAAGGAAACCGTATGGAATGAGATAAGGAATCCATAAGGATGGTCACAATGCCGCGAAAACCTGAACATTTCGCCCGGAAACCAGCTGCCTGCGATGCTAAGCTGACTCAACACCTGACCTGATGACGAATGATCACGCTAGTTAGCTTGAGCCTCGTGCTCTTTATTGCAACCCACGTTGATGACCTGTTCCTGCTGCTCAGCTGGTACGCCGAGGGGAGAACAGCCAAGGTCGCAATCGTCCTTGGTCAGTACCTCGGTGTGATCGCTCTGATCTCCGCGGGCCTGCTTTGCTCTCGCATTGCCGTAGCCATCCCGGCATCCTACCTTCGATGGCTGGGGCTCATACCCATGTCGCTTGGCCTGCAAAAGCTGGTCACGCTGTTCACGCATTCCGGAGAGCCCGCCGTACCCTCTCCCGCGCCAACCCTGCGGCATTCCCAGGTACTCGGCGTAGCTGCGTTAACCATTGCAAGTGGAGGAGACAACATCGGCGTTTACCTGCCGCTCTTCGCCACCCGCCCCCGGCGCGATTGCGTCGTCCTCATCGTCGTGTTCTTAATCATGACTGCCGCCTGGTGCTTCTTCGCTCGCTGGTTGGCACACCATCGCTCTCTGCGCGCACCCATTGCCAAATGGGGCACAAGACTCTTCCCGGTCGTGCTCCTGATCCTGGGCCTTCGCATTCTCTTTCCAGCCCACTGATTCCTCGCAGGCTCCAGTGCAGGTGCCCCGAATCACATACCGGCCCTCTGCGTTTTTCGCACACTTCGTGCGACTATCGGCCGCTCCGCGCGTCTTTCCTTAGTCCATTACAGTCATACAAGAGTCACTTTCGTCCTCAGGGAGCGCTTCATGTGGATTGTCCGGCTTGCGCTTAACCGGCCGTATACCTTCGTTGTCCTCGCGATCCTGATCCTCATCGCGGCGCCGGTGCTCATCCTGCGCACCCCCACCGACATCTTCCCCAACATCAATATCCCTGTCGTCTCCGTGGCTTGGCAGTATACCGGCCTCAGCCCTGAAGAGGTCGAAGGCCGCATCACCGGCCCCTACGAACGCTCCCTCACCACCCTGGTCGACAACATCCAGCACATCGAATCCACCAGCCTCAATGGCGAGGACATCGTCAAGATCTACCTCCAGCCCGGCGCCTCCCTCGACACCGCCAACGCCCAGGTCTCCGCCGCCTCCGAGGAGATGCTCAAGAACCTTCCGCCCGGCATCCTTCCCCCGCAGATCATCAACTTCTCCGCGTCCAGCGTGCCGATCCTCCAGCTCGGCCTCTCCGGCAAAGGCCTCAACGAGCAGCAATTAAACGACTTTGGCCTCAACATCATTCGACCGCAACTGGTCACCGTTCCCGGTGCCGTCATCCCTGCCGTTTACGGTGGCAGACAGCGTTCCATCATGGTGAACCTCGACCCCAAAAAGCTTCAGGCCGAAGGTCTTTCACCCGCCGAAGTCCTCACCGCCGTCGGCAATCAAAACATCGTCGAGCCCGGTGGTACCGCCAAGATCGGCCCTGCCGAATACGATGTTCGCTTCAACAGCACGCCCTCCACCCTCGCCGGCCTCGCCAATCTCCCGCTCAAGCAGGTCAACGGCGCAACCGTCTACCTCAAAGACGTCGCCACCGTTACCGACGGCTCCATTCCACAGACCAACATCGTTCGCCAGGACGGCCATCGCGGCGTCCTCATCACCATCCTCAAGTCCGGCTCCGCCTCCACCCTCAGCGTTGTTCAGGGCATCAAGAATCTCCTGCCGCGCGTAGCCGCCACCGTCCCCAAAGAACTCAAGATCACGCCCATCGGCGACCAGTCCGTCTTCGTCCGCTCCTCCATCGACGGCGTCATTCGCGAAGGAGTCATCGCCGCCACCCTCACCGGCCTCATGATCCTTCTCTTCCTCGGCTCCTGGCGCTCCACCCTCATCATCGCGGTATCCATCCCGCTCTCCATCCTCACCTCCATCATCGTTCTCTCGCTCATCGGCCAGACCATCAACATCATGACCCTCGGCGGCCTCGCACTCGCCGTAGGCATCCTGGTCGACGACGCCACGGTTGAAATCGAAAACACCAACCGCTATCTCGAAGAAGGCCACCAGCTCCGCGAAGCCATCCTCGAAGGCGCCGCGCAGATCGCCGTCCCTGCATTGGTTTCCACGCTCTCCATCTGCATCGTCTTTCTGCCCATGTTCTTCCTCTCCGGCGTCACCGGCTATCTCTTCATGCCGCTCGCAGAGGCCGTCGTCTTTGCGATGCTCGCCTCCTACATCCTCTCCAGAACCCTCGTTCCCACGATGGCGCTCTACCTCCTCAAGCCCGTCGACCATCACGCCCCGCTCTCACAAAATATCTTCGCCCGCTTCCAGCGCGGCTTCGAGCGCGGCTTCGAAGCCGTTCGCTCCGCCTACGAGTCGCTTCTCACCCAGCTCGTCCACGCGCGCAAACTCTTCATCCCCCTCTTCCTGCTCGGCTGCCTGATTTGCATGCTGCTGATCCCGCTGCTCGGCCAGAACTTTTTCCCCAACAGCGATAACGGTTCCTTCATCCTCCACGTGCGCGCCAAGACCGGTACCCGTATTGAGGAGACCGCCCGTCTCTGCGACCTGGTCGAGCAGTCCATTCGTTCCACCGTCCCGCAGAACCAGATGGACAACATCCTCGACAACATCGGCCTTCCCTACTCCACGCTCAACACGCAGCATGCCACCAGCGGCCTCTTCGGTGCAGCCGACGCCGACATCCTCGTCTCGCTCAAGCAAAACCACTCCCCCACAGCCGACTACGTCCGCACCCTGCGCGAACGCCTTCCCCGCGAATTCCCCGGCGTCACCTTCTACTTCCTTCCCTCCGACATCGTCACGCAGATCCTCAACTTCGGCCTCCCCGCGCCCATCGATGTCCAGATCGAAGGTACCGACGATACTGGCAACCGCGCCGTCGCCTCGAAGATGATGCAGCAGCTAGCCCAGGTTCCAGGCCTCGTCGACCTGCGTCTTGAGCAGCCAGACGACGGCCCCGTCCTCAAAGTCACCGTCGACCGCACCAAGGCGCTCAATGGTGGCTACACCCAAAGCGACATTGGCAGCTCCGCCGTCAATATCCTCTCCGGCTCCGCCCAGCTCCAGCCCCAGTACTTCCTCAACGGCGACGACAAGAACCACATCCTCTACAGCATCATCGCGGAGACGCCCCAGTACCAGATCCAATCCCTTCGCGACCTCGAAAACATTCCGCTCGCGTCCCCCACCGCGAAGACTCCCGAAATCCTCGCCGACGTTGCCGGCATCTCCCGCTCCACCGAGCCGCCCATCATCACCCACAACAACACTCGCCGCACCCTCGACATCTACGCCAACGTCCAGGATCGCGACCTCGGTTCCGTTGCACGACAAGTCACCCGCATCGTCGATAGCAATCGCCCCGCTCTCGCCCGCGGCAACTTCGTTCGCATCGCTGGCCAGGTCCAAACCATGCAGACCTCCTACATCAGCCTGCTCTTCGGCCTCGTCTTCTCCATCGTCCTCGTCTACCTGCTCATCGTGGTCAACTTTCAGTCCTGGCTTGACCCCTTCATCATCATCACCGCTCTACCCGCGGCCATCGCCGGCATCGTCGTCTTTCTCTTCCTCACCCACACCACGCTCTCCGTGCCCGCTCTCATGGGTTCGATCATGTGCATGGGCGTCGCCACCGCCAACTCCATCCTGGTCGTCTCCTTTGCCAAAGATCGCCTGCGCCTCAGCGGCGACGCGCTACTCGCCGCAGTCGAAGCCGGCACCACGCGCTTCCGTCCCGTCTGCATGACAGCCCTCGCCATGATCATCGGCATGGTTCCCATGGCGCTCGGCCTGGGCGATGGTGGCCAGCAGAACGCTCCGCTCGGCCGTGCCGTCATCGGCGGCCTTGGCTTGGCCACCGTCGCCACCCTCATCTTCGTCCCCGCGGTCTTCGCCCTTCTGCATGGCCGCGACCCACGTTCCGATACCATGCCAGTGTCGTCCTCTCACGAAACCGTCGCGATCGGGTAACCCGTCCGCATAAGGCCCCACTGGAGATTAGGACCATGCCCATCCATAACACCGACGCCCACACCGACATCAACACCGACAGGACGACTCCCTCTGCGGACTACGCTCCATCGGAGCATCCCATCCCTCCGCACCCCGATCCCGCCCACGCGCTCCCCTCGCCGCAGCGGCTGCCCGGTGGCATCCTCATCACCCTCATCGTGATTGCATTCCTCTTGCTTGCCGGCATCGTGTATCGCTTCCTCGGCGGCGCAGCCGATGAGCGTCATCTCGCCAATCAGACCAAGCTCGATGCAGTCCCAACCGTCGACGTCGTCTCCCCCATCGTCTCTGGCGCAACCTCTGAAATCGCGCTGCCCGGCAACACCCAGGCCTTCGACGACACGCCCATCTACGCGCGCACCAGCGGCTACCTCAAGCAGTGGTTCGTCGACATCGGTCAGCACGTCAGCAAGGGCGAGCTCATGGCCACCATCGAAACCCCCGAGCTCGACGAGCAGCTCCAGGTCGCCCAGGCCGATCTCAAAAGCGCGCAGGCCGACCTCAACCTCGCGACAACCACCTCCGAACGCTTTACGAATCTCCTCAAGCTCGACTCCGTCTCCCAGCAGGAGACCGACGTTGCCGTCTCCGGCGCGGCCGCCAAACGTGCCGCCGTAGAAGCCGCGCAGGCCAACGTCCGCCGCCTCTCGCAACTCCAGTCCTTCGAGAAGATCTACGCTCCTTACTCCGGCATCGTCACCCAGCGCAACACCGACATCGGCGACCTCATCAACGCCGGCTCGGCCACCACCACCAACACCGCCAAGGAGCTCTTCCATATCGCCTCGGTCGACCAGTTGCGCGTCTTCGTCGCCGTCCCCGAGGTCTATGCTCCAGACATCCATAACGGAGACACCGCAACCCTTACCCTCGATGAATATCCTGACCAGGTCTTCACCGGCGTCGTCACCCGCAACTCTGGCTCCATCGATCCAAGCTCTCGAACCCTCAACGTTGAGGTCGACGTCAACAACCACAACGCCAAGCTCCTCCCCGGTGCCTACGTCTTCGTCCACTTCAAAATTCCAGTCCAAAGCCGCGAGCTTTCTATCCCTGCCGACGCCCTCATCTTCCGCGCCCAGGGCCTCCAGGTCGGTGTCGTGCGCAATGGCCATGTGCACCTGCAAACCATCACCATCGGCAAGGACAACGGCAAGACCGTAGAAGTCGCCACCGGCCTCTCTGCAACCGACAAGGTCATCCTCTCTCCTTCCGATTCGCTCGCCGAAGGTCAGCCCGTTACCATCGCCAATCAACCAGCGGTGATCCAATGAAGGCACGATCGTCGCGTCGCCACGCCTCCCTCCACGCAACCCTCCTCGCCACCCTCGCGCTTGCCGGATGCATGGTCGGCCCGAAGTACAAGACACCCTCGGTCCCCACCGCGCCCGGCTTCAAAGAGATCAGCCCCAGCGCCGACTCCAGCGCCTTCCAAGAGAACGCCAACTGGCAGACCGCCAAACCGCAGGACACCATCCCCCGCGGCGACTGGTGGACCATCTTCCAGGACGACGGCCTCAACGCCCTCGAACCGCAAGTCGCCGCCGCCAATCAAACGCTGAAAATCGCGGAAGCCAATCTGCGCGCCGCGCGCGGCAACCTCCGCGTCCAGAATGCCAACCGCTATCCCACCGTTGGCATCAATCCTTTCCTCGGCGCCGAACGCCTCTCCGCCAACCAGCCCTACTTCAACGTGGCATCCTCCAATAACGGAGAAGGTGACCTCCAACTCCCGCTTCAACTGAGCTACGAAGTCGACCTCTGGGGAGCCGTCCGTCGCAACGTCACAGCAGCCCGCGAGCAGTCGCAAGCCACCGCCGCCGACCTCGAAACCGCCCTCCTCTCTCTCCAGGCCGAAGTCGCCATGGATTACTTCGAGCTCCGCGCAGCCGACGCCCAGCAAAAACTCCTCAACGACACCGTCTCGCAATACGCCGAAGCCGTTCGCATCACCAACGACCGCTACCTCGGCGGCGTTGCCGTAAAGTCCGACCTCACCCAGGCACAAACCCAGCTGCAGGACGCCCAGGTGCAGGCCTCCGACGTCGCCATTGCGCGTTCGCAATTCGAGCACGCCATCGCCATCCTCATCGGCAAGCCGCCCGCATCCTTCAGCCTGCCTCCTTCCCCGCTCCCGCTCTCCGTTGCGCCGCCAGTCATTCCTCCCGGCCTTCCCTCGCAGCTCCTCGAGCGCCGTCCCGACATCGCTGCCGCCGAGCGCCGCACCGCCGCGGCCAACGAGCAAATCGGCATCGCACGCGCCGCCTATTTCCCGTCCCTCTCCCTCGGCCTAACCGCCGGCCAGGAAAGCACCAGCTTCGCCTCGCTCTTCGAAGCCTCCAGCTTCATCTACGCGCTCGGCCCCACCATCGGCCAAACCTTCTATGACGGCGGCCGCCGCCGTGGCCTCTCCGAACAAGCCCTCGCCAACTACGACAGCACCACCGCCAGCTACCGCCAAACCGTCCTCACCGCCTATCAACAGGTCGAGGACAACCTCGTCGCCCTCCGCGTCCTCTCCCACGAACAGGAGCAGCAACGTCAAGCCACCGCCTCCGCCGTCGAGTCGGAACGCATCTTCAACAACCGCTACGTCGGTGGCGTCGATACCTATCTACAAGTCATCACCGCCCAGACCTCCGCCCTGCTCAACCAACGCAACGACATCGACATCCTCCGCCGCCGCATGGACGCCAGCGTCCTGCTCATCAAGGTCCTCGGTGGAGGCTGGGTCCGCACCCAACTCCCCCCGCAATAACTCCCACCCCACGCAAAAAGGCCGCTCAACCGAGCGGCCTTAGCTTTCATTACTCACTACCCACTACTCACTGCATTAATCGATCGATATCTTCCGTAGCAGCCGGAAGTCCGAAAGCATCTTCCCGGTTCCCAGCACGACGCTCGCCAGCGGATCATCGGCAATCGTTACAGGCAGCCCCGTCTCCTCGCGAATGCGCTTGTCCAGATTCTTGATCAGCGCGCCTCCGCCGGTCAGCACAATCCCGCGATCGGAAATGTCCGCCGACAGCTCCGGCGGCGTCCGCTCCAGCGCCACGCGAATCGCATTCAAAATCGTCGCAATGCATTCCGCCAGCGCCTCGCGAATCTCCGTGTCGTCGATCGTAATCGTCTTCGGCACGCCTTCAATCAAATTGCGCCCCTTGATCTCCATCGACAGCGGCCGGTCCAGCGGATACGCCGATCCAATATCGATCTTGATCTGCTCTGCCGTCCGCTCGCCGATCAGCAGGTTGTACTTCCGCTTCAGATACGTCATCACGGCTTCGTCCATCTGGTTGCCCGCCATGCGCACCGACCGCGAGTACACAATGCCCGCCAGCGAAATTACCGCGATGTCCGTCGTCCCACCGCCAATATCGACCACCATGTTGCCGCCCGGCTCGGTGATCGGCAAGCCTGCACCAATCGCCGCCACCATCGCCTGCTCCACCAGGTGCACTTCGCTTGCCTTCGCGCGATACGCCGAGTCCATAACCGCGCGCTTCTCCACTTGCGTAATCTCGCTCGGCACACCAATCACGATGCGTGGGTGAACCATCATCTTGCGGTTGTGCGCCTTCTGGATGAAGTAGTTCAGCATCTTCTCGGTCTGCTTGAAGTCGGCAATTACGCCGTCCTTCATGGGCTTGATGGCAATGATGTTGCCCGGCGTTCGGCCAAGCATCTCCTTGGCCTCTTTGCCTACAGCCTCCACTTCGCCCGTCACCCGGTTCACCGCGATGATCGACGGCTCATTCACAATGATGCCCTTGCCATGAGCGAACACAAGAGTATTGGCCGTGCCCAGATCGATCGCGAGATCGCTCGAGAACAGCGAAAAAATGGATCGCATGTTGCTCACACGCGAGGTCCGCATCTGAAAGTTTTTCGAGGACATGAGACCGATCGGTTTCCTAAGATAAAGAAATATAGAAAAACTTGTGCGACAAAAAAATAGAGAAGCTTGCACAAAGAAATACGGCAGAACGTACGCAACAAAACACAGAAAAACTTATGCACCACAAGCACAGAAGGCCTATGGAAAAAGTTGGGGTTGCTGACCCGGCACAACCATTGTACGGCCTGCGGAGCCGCGTGCTGCCCCAATGCACCGGCGTCTATACTTATAGACGTTTGCAACTTTGGCTCATAGCAGGAGAGATTCAGGCATGATCATCGGCGTCCCCAGGGAAGTAAAAGACCACGAAAGCCGCGTCGGCGTCACCCCAGCCGGCGCCAAAGCCCTCGTCGACGCCGGCCATACCGTCCTCATCGAGCACAACGCCGGCGCCCTCTCCTCCTTCCCCGATGAAGACTACCTCGCCGTCGGCGCCCAAATCGTACCCGACGCCGCCAGCGTCTGGAACCCCGCCCACATGGTCGTCAAGGTCAAGGAACCGGTGGAAAAGGAGTACCCCTACTTCCGCCCCGGCCTGGTCCTGTTCACCTACCTCCACCTCGCCCCCATCCGCGGTCTCACCGACGCCCTCCTCACCAACAAAGTCACCGGCATCGCCTACGAAACCGTTCGCGACCGCGCCGGGTCCCTGCCCCTCCTCACCCCCATGTCCGAAGTCGCCGGCCGCCTCTCCGTGCAGGTCGGTGCCGCCTACCTCGAGAAGGAGCACGGCGGTCGCGGCGTCCTCCTCGGCGGCGTCCCCGGCGTCCCTCCCGGCAACGTCTGCATCATCGGCGGCGGCGTGGTCGGTATCAACGCCGCCAAAGTCGCGCTGGGCATGGGCGCGCGCGTTACCCTGGTCGACCTCAACCTCAACCGCCTCCGCGAGCTCGACGACATCTTCTCCGGCCGCCTCTACACCCTCTACTCAAACTCCTACAACGTCGAGCGCGCCGTCTGCGATGCCGACCTCGTCATCGGCGGCGTCCTCATCCCCGGTGCCGCCGCCCCCAAGATCGTCACCAAGGCCATGGTCGCCAAGATGAAAAAGGGCGCCGTCATCGTCGACGTCGCCATCGACCAGGGCGGCTGCATCGAAACCGCCCGCCCCACCACCCACTCCGACCCCAGCTACCTCGTCGACGGCGTCGTCCACTACTGCGTCACCAACATGCCCGCCGCCGTCCCCAATACCAGCACCCTCGCCCTCACCAACGCCACCTTCCCCTATGTCCTCAAACTCGCCAGCCTGGGCGCCAATGCTGCCATCAAGGAAAACGCAGGCATCGCCGAAGGCGTCAACACCTTCAACGGCTCCCTCACCTACAAGGCCGTAGCCACCGCCCAGAGCCGCGATTTCACCCCGGTAGCCGACCTGCTCTCCTAACCCGCCCAAACCTACGGGTACCCCATGCTTGACGGCCCTATCGTCATGCAGTGGGGCACAGAATTCCCCCATCGCCTCAACCTTAACTCCCGCCGTCCGCGCAGGACCGAGTAAACTTGCTCCCATGGGAGCCGGAACATTTCGCCGCAGAGCCTTCGTCATCGCGCTCGGCGTGTGCTTCCTTGTGCTCTTCCTCTCGCTCGCGGCGCTCAACGCCTTCAATCCCAACTTCCTCAATCCCAATTCCCCGCTCCAGACCCTGGTCTTCGTCAGCCTTTCCATCATTGGATTCCTGCTCTTCGTCGGCGTCCTGGTCTTGCTCGTTCGCAACGTCCTCAAGCTCTACGCCGACCAGCGCAGCCGCGTGCTCGGCACTCGCCTGCGCACCCGCATGCTTTGGGGAGCCGTTCTGGTCTCCGTCGTTCCCCTCGTCTTCATGTTCGCCTTCAGCTACCTGCTCATGAACCGCGCGGTCGATCGCTGGTTCTCCCAGCCCGTCACCCAAATGCGCGACGACGCCAACACCATGGCGCTCCAGCTCTACCAGTACGCTGACGCCAACGACCGCTCCGAAGCCAACAGCATCGCCGTCGATCTCTCGAATCTCGATCTCTCCAACCCGCCCCCCGGAAACACGCAGCCACTCTCCCCCGCCTCGCTCGCCGCCATCAATCGCATCTTCGAGCGCCATGAGGTCACCCTCCAGGGCGGCTTCGTCATCCTCTATCGTGATCATCAAGCCATCGCCTCGCTGCACATCCCGCGCAATCCCTCGGGCAAATCGGAGCTCCGCTCCATCAAGCCCGCCGAGCCTTCCACCGACGACAACGCCGAACCCAGCCCCGCCGCTACCTCTGCGCCGCTCGAGGGCCCTACCGAGCAGGCAATTCTTGAAGCCGCGCAACACACCGACGAACCCTTCTACTCCCTCTCCGGCAGCGACTACACCCTCGCCACCGCAGGCCTTCCCAGCGGTGACTTCGTCGTCGCAGGCATTCCCATCCCTGCCGGAATCTCCGCCACCTCGCTTCGTCTCCGCAAGTCGGCTGACAAATACTGGGTGCTCTACCGCGAACGCAGAGAAGTTCGCAGCCTCTACACCGGTTTCCTTCTCCTCACCACCGCGTTGGCCCTCTTCGCCTGCTGCTGGCTCGCCCTCAATCTCAGCAAGCAGGTAACCCGTCCAGTCGAGTCCCTCGCCGACGCCATGGAGGCCATCGCCGCCGGCGACTATGCCCACCGCGTCGGCCAGTCCTCCACCGAAGAGCTCGGCGAACTTGTCGACCGATTCAACGTCATGGCCGCCGATCTCGAGAGCGCCCACGCCACCGCCGAAAGATCCACCGCCCAACTCTCCGACCTCAACCACGCCCTCCAGGTCCGCCGCACCGAGCTCGAAACCATCATCGAGACCATTCCCTCCGGCGTCGTTACCCTCTCCGCCGATCGCCGCATCCTCCTCGCCAACCGCGCCTTCTCTGAAATGCTCGACCCCGGCGGCCAGCGCCAGTTCATCGGCCTGTCGCTCTCCTCCGTCCTTCCCGAAGACATCATCGATGCCCTCGATCACCTCCTCCGCCGCGCCCACCGTATGGGATCTGCTTCGGCCGAGATGCAGATGCAATCCAATGCCGGCATCCTTCACCTCGCAGCCACCGTCGCCCTCCTCGAAGGCCGTCCCGCCAGCGGCCCCGGCGCCCTCGGCTTCGAGGACGCCAGCCGTGAGCATCGCGGCTACGTCCTCGTCCTCGAAGACGCGACCGAGCTCCTTCGCGCCCAGAAACAAAGTGCCTGGAAAGAAGTAGCCCGCCGCGTAGCCCACGAGATCAAGAACCCCCTCACCCCCATCTCGCTCAACGCCGAGCTCATTCAGCGCCACATCGGCCGCCTCACTTCGCTGCTCAACGAGCACACCCTCGAATCTCCCTCACCCGCGGTTATCCAGCGCTCCACCGAAGTCATCTCATCGTCCGTAGAGACGATGCGATCGCTCGTAGATCAGTTCTCCTCGCTCGCCGAGTTTCCTGCCGCTCGCCCCCACCCCTCCGACCTCAACACCATCGTCGAAAACTCGCTCGCCCTCTTCGCCGGCCGCCTCGGCAACATCCGCGTCCGCCAAAACCTCGCGCCCAACCTCCCGCTCGTGCTCGCCGATCCCGAAGCCCTCAAGCGCGCCCTCTCCAACCTCATCGACAACGCCGCCGAAGCCATGCAGCATAGCCTCCTCTGCGAACTTTCCGTCTCCACCCGCGTCCTCCCCTCCGGCATGATCGAGCTCACCATCGCCGACACCGGCCCCGGCCTCACGGACGAGATGCGCGAGAGCCTCTTCCTCCCCTACTTCTCCACTAAGCAGCGCGGCACCGGCCTCGGCCTCTCCATCGCCGCCAAAATCCTCCAGGAACATCACGGCTCCATCCGCGCCGAAAAGAATCAGCCCACCGGCGCCCGCTTCATCCTCGAGCTCCGCCCCGCCAACGAACCCGCCGACACCACAGCCGCCCCCGACACCCTTCGCACCCAGGAAGAGCTAGCCTAACCACCAAGCACTCACTACCCACTACTCACTACCCACTACTCACTACACTCCGCCCCTATGAACCACGTTCTCATCGTCGACGACGAAGCCGACATCCGCGAGTCCCTCGAAGCCATCCTTCACGAGGAAGACTACGTCATCACCACCGCCGGCACCGCCGCCGAAGCCCTCGAGCTCCTCCGCGACGCCGACTACCAGGCCGTCCTGCTCGACATCTGGCTCTCCGACCCCGGCGGCGCCAACGGCGAACCCGACGGCCTCGACCTCCTCGCCGCCATCCGCGGCGACGTCTCCCACCCTCCCCGCCCCGGCTCCCCCGAGGTCATCATGATCTCCGGCCACGCCACCATCGAGGCCGCCGTCCGCGCCACCAAGCTCGGCGCCTACGACTTCCTCGAAAAGCCTCTCTCCATGGACCGCACCCTGCTCGTCCTGCGCAACGCCATCCAGGCGCATCACCTCCGCGAAGACAACCAGGAGTTCTCCCGCCAGCTCACCAAGGGCTCCATCACCGGCGAATCCATCTCCGTCAAAGCCCTCCGCCAGCAGATCAAACTCATGGCCCCCACCAACGGCCGCGTCCTCATCTACGGAGAATCCGGTGCCGGCAAAGAACTCGTCGCCCGCTCCATGCACGCCGAGTCCCTCCGCCGCGACCGCGTCTTCGTCGAGCTCAACTGCGCCGCCATCCCCGAAGACTTTATTGAGACCGAACTCTTCGGCTATCGCCACGGCGCCGGCCCTGGTGGCCCCAATCAGCCCACCGAAAAGCGTGGCACCTTCGAGCGCGCCGACGGCGGCACCCTCTTCCTCGACGAAGTAGGCGACATGAGCCTCAAGACTCAAGCCAAGGTCCTCCGTACTTTAGACGAGCAGCGCTTCTACCCCGTCGGCGCCAGCACTCCCGTACACGTCGACACCCGCGTCATCGCCGCCACCAACAAGGACCTCGAAGAGGAGATCGCCCGCGGCAACTTCCGCGAAGACCTCTTCTACCGCCTCAACGTCATCCCCTTCTACGTCCCGCCCCTCCGCGATCGCAAGGAAGACATCCCTCTCCTCGCCCGCGAATTCCTCTCCGAGTTCGGCCAGCAGTACGGCCGCCCCCACGTCGAGATCGCAGACGCCGCCCTCACCGCGCTCAAGCAATATCACTGGCCCGGCAACGTCCGCGAGCTCCGCAACGTCATCGAGCGCGTCCTGATCTTGAATCCGAAAGCCCAGCGCATCGAATCCAGGCACCTCCCCATGCTCGTGCAACGTACGGAGGGCGTAACGCAGCGCACCGAATCCGGCACCACCACCCGCGCAGGCAACGGCCATCGCGAAGAGTTCTCCACCCTCCTCCAGGCCCGCGAAGCCTACGAGCGCGACTACATCCTCAAAGAACTAGACCGCTGCCACGGCAACGTCTCCCGCGCCGCCGAATCCCTCGGCCTCGAGCGCTCGCACCTCTACCGCAAAATGAAAGCTCTCGGCATCAGCACCCACGACTAACCCTCAGCACTAGCCCGCACGCACGAATCGACTCCCCTGAATTGTCATCCTGACCCTGAGCTTGCCAAAGGGAAAGGGCCTGCTTCTATAGTTGCCTTTGCTCGTTCTAAGCCCAGGTCGCCATACCCTCACGGCGAAACGACCCTGGCGCCAACTGTAGCTCATAAGCTACAATCGTCTCGTGATCGAAATCCGCGAGACGGAGACCTTCTCTAGCTGGCTAAAGGCTCTCCGCGACGATCGTGCAAGAGCCAGGATCGCCGCCCGGATTCGACGTCTCGCCTTCGGCAACCCAGGAGACGTCAAGCCAGTCGGCGAAGGCATCACCGAACTTCGTATCCATGAGGGCGCAGGCTACCGCGTCTATTTCGTTCAGCGCGGAACCTTGGTCATCGTACTTCTCTGCGCCGGTGACAAGGCAACCCAGGCCAAAGACATCGCAACCGCGAAACGACTCGCAAAGGACATCCAATGAGTGCCGCAAAAATCAAGCCAGCCGCAAAGACTAAGCCATTCGACCCGGCCGAGTACCTCGACACCCCGGACTCCATCGCCGCTTACATGACCGAAGCCCTCGAAACCGGCGACCCCGCCTTCGTCGCCGACGCACTCGGCGTCATCGCCCGCGCTCGCGGCATGTCGGAGGTCGCCCGCGAAGCCGGCGTCTCCCGCGAAAGCCTCTACCGCGCACTCAGCCCAGACGGCAATCCGGAATTCGGCACCGTCCTTCGCGTCGCACGCGCTCTCGGACTGCGCCTCACCGTCACACCCGAACCCAACAAAGCCGCCTGACCCTACGCCTCCGCTATACTGCTCCCACCCACCAACGGAGCCCCCTCTTGCCCATCCGCACCGCGCTCATCCTCGCCTCCATCTTCTGCCTCGTCCCCTCCGCACTCGCGCAGGATCCCAACGCCGCCCTCCAAAAGAACGCCCCGCTGATCGACATCTACAAAGACCTCCACACCTACCCCGAACTCTCCCACCACGAAGAGCGCACCTCCGCCATCCTCGCCCAGAATCTCCGCGACGCCGGCTACACCGTCACCGACCACGTCGGCCTCTACCCCGACGGCACCCACGCCTTCGGTGTCGTGGGCCTCCTCAAGAACGGCCCCGGCCCCACCCTCCTCATCCGCGCCGACATGGACGCCCTTCCCATCGTCGAAGAGACCGGCCTCCCCTACGCCAGCCACGTCACCGTCACCAACGCATCCGGCCAAAAAGTCGGCGTCATGCACGCCTGCGGCCACGACATCCACACCACCGTCCTCATCGGCACCGCGCGCGCCCTGGCCGCCACCAAATCGCAATGGCATGGAACCCTCATGCTCATCGGCCAACCCTCCGAAGAATCCATCGACGGCGCCAAGGCCCTCCTCGCCGACCACCTCTACGAGCGCTTCGGCCGCCCCGACAACATCATCGGCCTCCACGACATCAACACCCTCCCCGTCGGCAAAGTCGGCATCCTCGCCGGCCCCGCCATGGCCTCCTCCACCTCCATCGACGTCGTCATCCACGGCATCGGCGGCCACGGCTCCGCACCCCAGCTCGGCCGCGACCCCATCACCCTCGCCGCCCTCTTCATCACGCAAATCCAAACCATCGTCAGCCGCGAAGAAGATCCCCAGGACCCCGCCGTCGTCACCGTCGGCGCCATCCACGGTGGCACCCGCCGCAACATCATCCCCGACAGCGTCAAGCTCGAACTCACCACCCGCGCCTTCACCCCCAAGGCCCGCCAGACCATCATCACCGGTCTCCAGCAGATGGCCGCCGGCCTCACAACCTCCGCCGGCCTGCCCCCCGACCAAGCCGCCACCGTAACTGTCCTCGAAGACGAATCCGCCCCCGTCCAAATCAACGACCCCGCCCTCACCGCCAACGTCCAGGCCACCCTCATCAAGACTCTCGGCGTCCCGAACGTCGTTACCGTGCAGAAGATGATGGGCAGCGAAGACGTCGGCGTCCTCTCCCTCAACCAGAAAATCCCGCTAGTCTATCTCCGCCTCGGCGCCATGGATCCCGCCAAGCTGGCAGCAGCCGAAGCCCAGGGCAAGACCCTCCCCGGCCTTCACACCAGCCGCTTCGAACCGCTCCCCGACCCCACCCTCGCCACCGGCGTCAAATCCATAACCGCCGTAGCCACATCCCTCTTGCAATGAACCAAGCCCAGGAACTACCGCGTCCGACGATACCGCACCGTCCCCACGTCGTCGCCCTCACCCACATAGCTCATCCCGCACCGCGCCATCACCTTAATCGACTCCGGCAGCCGCGGATACGTCTGCGCACTCACCGACTCCACGCCCTCCAGCCCCAGCAGCCACTCCACCAGCGTCCGCGCTGAAGCCGTCGCATACCCCCGCCGCTGAAAACCCGGCAGCGTCGAATACCCTATCTCCACATCCCCCTGCGCCCGCGGAAATCCCCCAATCGCCCCCACCAGCGTTCGCGCCTTCCCGAATCCACCCTCCAGCACCACGTACCGGTGCCATCCAAAACTCGCCGGCCACTCGTCATACTGCTTCTGAATGATCCGATACACATGCGGCTCCCAATCCACCGGCGGCCACTCCCGCGTAAGCTTCGCCCGCAGCAGTGTCCCCAGCCCCACCGCGTCCCCGCTATGTTCCGCCGTCAGCATCTCGGACGTAATCGCCACCAAACGCAGGCTGCCAGCCTTCAACTCCGGCACACGGGCAGTTCGGGCTTGCAAGCCGAACACGGCTCCCCACTGCAAAAAATCAATCACGCTGCTTCCTCCGCCTATTTGTTTCGGCTCTCAGCTAATTTCTGATTCCTGTGCTGTGTCTCTGCCAACTGCTCCAACTGCCTGCGCCAATCCAGCTCCTCGACAAACCCGCGCGAGCTTCTCCACTCATCCTGCACCTTCACAAACAGCTCCAGGAACACCCTCGTCCCCAGCAGGCCTTCAATGTCCTTACGCGCCGTCGTGCCAATCTGTTTCAGCATCGCGCCCTGTTTCCCAATCAAAATCGCCTTCTGGCCCTCGCGTTCGCAGAAGATCGCCGCTGTAATCTTGGTCACCGGCAGCTTACCAGCTTTGCTCTTCTTCAGGCTCTCCGGCTCCTCCCAGCGCTCAATCACCACCGCCGCCGCATAAGGAACCTCTTCTCCGGTCAGCAGCAAAATCTTCTCACGAATAATCTCCGCGGCCAGAAATCTTTCCGGCTGATCGGTCAGCTGGTTCTTCGGGAAATACCTTTGCCCCTCCGGCAGCTGCGCCACCACCTTATCCAGCAGCAGCTCCAACCCCTCCTTCTTCTTCGCCGAAATCGGAATCACATCCGCAAACGTATGCAGCGACGTCCAGTGCGCAATCAACGGCAGCAACGCACTCTTCGGCAGCGCATCAATTTTGTTCAGGACCAGAATCACCGGGCAATCCAACTTCTTCACCAGCTGCAGCGAAAAATCATCTTCCGCCTTCGACAGCAGCCGCCGATGCTGCCCCAGCGTCCTCACCTTCCGCGCCTCCGCAAACTCTTCACTCGTCCGAGGCTTCTCCGCCACCGGCAGCCGATGCGTCACATCCACCAAAAAAATCACCGCATCCCGAGTCTCCAGCGCATCATGCACCTCCTGCATCATGCGCTTGTCCAGCTGCGTCTCAGGCTTATGCACCCCCGGCGTATCGACCAGCACCACCTGCGCCGCCGCCCGGCCCGGATCGCCCTTCGCCTTCTTCCGCACCGGCAGCTCCAGCACCCCCTGGATGCGCGTCCGCGTCGTCTGCGGCTTATGCGTAACGATCGCCAGCTTCTGTCCCAGCAGAGCATTCAACAGCGTCGACTTACCCGCATTCGGCCGCCCAATAATCGAAACGAAACCAGTACGAAGTGCCATCCCTCTATCATGACACCGTCTCGCGCCCTACGCCGCCTCACCCGGAAACCCCATCAACCCCACCCTTACCCGCTCCACCCTTCTATCCGTCGACGCAATCACCTCCAGCCGCAGCGGCCCATCCTCCACCACCTCGCCCGGCAGCGGAATATGCCCCGCCATCTCGCTCACCAACCCCCCAACCGTCGTTGCCTCGTACTTCCTCAGCAGCCGCGCCAGGCTCTCGTCGTCGTCCCCGCCGTCGACCTCGTCCTCCCCCACACTCTCCCCCACCTCCGCACTCTCGCCAGACTCCTCCAGCAGCTCCCGCAGCCGATCCACCTCAAAACTCCCCTGCACCACCCACGTCCCCTCCGGTTCAGCAACCGGCGCGTCCCCATCCGCGTCGGTGTCGTGTTCGTCCTCAATCTCTCCCACAATCGCTTCAATCAAATCCTCAATCGTCACCAACCCCGCCACCCCGCCATACTCATCAATCACGATGCCCATATGCTGCTTCTGCCGCTGCATCTCCCGCAGCAGCTCATTCACCTTCTTCGTCTCCGGAATAAACAACGCCGGCCGCTGCAGCTGGGCCACCGTCTTATTCGCCGCCTCGGTATCCTTCACCGCCAGCAGATCCCGCGCAAATGCAATCCCCGTAATGTGATCCAGCGATTCCCCATACACCGGCACGCGCGAAAAATTATGCGCATTCACCTCCGCCGTAAATGTCTCCAGCGTCGTCTTTCCCGCCACCGCGAACATCTCCGGCCGCGGCGTCATCACATCGCGCACCACCTTGTCGCCGAACTCCACCACGCTCCGCACCAGTTCGCTGTCTGCCTCGTCCAGAACCCCTTCCTCTTCCCCCGCCTCCAGCAGCGCATCCATCGCCTCCCCCGGATGCTCCATCTGCTGCGCCTCCGGCTCTGCCAATCCCGCGATCGAGAGCAGCAGCCCAATCGTCAGCGTCAGCGGCAGCACCAGGTAAAACAGCACCCGCACAAGAAACGAAATCCGCGCAATCCACAAACCCTCTGTCTTCGTAAAAAAGATCTGCGGCAGCAGCCGATCGAACACCAGCATCGCCAGCAACAGCTCAAAGACGGTCCGCCCAATCTCAACCGGACTCTCTCCATGCCTCCCCTGCAGATGAATCGCCAGCAGAAAGATCAGCGCCCCCAGCGCAATCTGCCGCAGCACCGACGCAGCCATCGCCGACGACTGCCGGCTCAACCGCAACTTCGGTTCCACCCACCGCTCCCACGCGTCAATGTTTTCGGTGTACTCGCGCGAAAGAAACTTGCCCATCTCAAAATAAATCCGGTCCACATAAGCCGCCAGCGCCAACAAGCAAAGCAGCAAAAACACAACGACCTCATACCCACTAATCATCGCGCCCCCCCACTCCGCCGCCCCACGTTGCGCCCCTCGCGTTTAAACTTCGCGACCTTTGCGTCAAAAGCCTTTGTCTTGGCCGTTGCCCGTTTTTCGCCGTCATCCCGAGCGGAGCGAGGGACCCCCGCATTGGCTCTTGCAGTTGTCTTTGCCGTCGCTCGTCCCCCCACCACCCGCGCAATCAACCCATTCGGCAGCCGCAGCCTCTCCCGCAACTCCCCCTCACGCTCCGCCATCTCCCCACCATCCACCTCATGATCCATCCCGGAAAGGTGCAGCAGCCCATGCAGTAACAACACCCGCACCTCATCGCGCAGCGAGTGCCCCTGCTCCTCCGCCTGTCGCTTCGCCGTCTCCAACGAAATCGCCAAATCCCCACCATGCGCCCCGACAAGCTCCTCCGCCGCCGGAAAGCTCAGCACATCCGTAGCCTTGTCCTTCCCCCGATACTCGCGATTCAACCGCCGCAGCGTCCGATCCCCCGCCAGCAGCACATCCACCTCGCCCGTCAACCCCACCGCCGCCTGCGCCGTGCCCAGAAACCGGCTAAGCCCCGACCGCGACAGCCCCCACGCGCGCCAGACCTCGGCATCCGGAACCTGCCCAGGCTTCCCAGCATTCCCACTCAACGTTCGCGGAGGCTCCAAGGTCATCATGCGTGCTCTGATGCTACCGCAACCACGCTCCAACGCAAGCGATCCGCATCACATTCCAATCCGATTTCAACCCCTTAGAAACAAATCGTTTACGACCTGCCGTCGCGCAACCCCACGCCCACAAGCAGCGCAACAGCACCCATCCCATCCCCGTGCCCCACTACTCCCTGCACGAAGTGCGGGATACGAACCACGAATCTCAGGTCTCTATTCTCGAACCTCTATTCTCCATCTCACTGCGGATGCAGCACCCGTTTCCGCGTCTCATCCTCCTGGATCGTCAGCGGAACACCATCCACCGCCAGCGGCAACTGCTCGGCCCGCTGATAGGTGTCATATGCCCGCACAATCCTCTGCACCAGCAGATGCCGCACCACGTCCACATCTTCAAAGTGGCAGAACTTGATGCCCTCCACGCCATCCAGCACGCGCATGGCCTCAAACAATCCACTCTTCTTCGGATTCGGTAGATCGATCTGCGTCAGATCGCCCGTGATCACCGCCTTCGACGCATTGCCCAGCCGCGTCAAAAACATCTTCATCTGCTCATTGGTCGTGTTCTGCGCCTCATCCATGATGATGAACGCGTCATTGAGCGTGCGCCCGCGCATAAACGCCAGCGGCGCCACCTCAATCACATTCGTCTCCAGCATCTTGTCGACCTTCACCGGATCCAGCAAGTCATACAGCGCGTCATACAGCGGCCTTAGATACGGATCAACCTTCTCCTGCAACGATCCCGGCAGGAATCCAAGCCGCTCTCCCGCCTCCACCGCCGGCCGCACCAGGATAATCCGCGACACCTTTTTCGCCAGCAGCGCGCTCACCGCCATCGCCACCGCCAGGTACGTCTTGCCCGTGCCCGCCGGCCCAATCCCAAACACCATGTCGTTGGTCTCGATCGACTCCACATACTTCCGCTGGTTCGGCGACCGCGGCTGCACCGCCCGCTTGGTCCCAATCGCCCGCTGCTTGCCGCTCTCCACCAATCCGCGCAGCGTCACCGCAGGGTCCGACACCACCATCTTCAACAGCGCATTCAACTCGCCGTTGTGCGGATGTACCCCAACTTTTCGCAGATGTTCGAAATCGGAGAAGATTCCCTCTACCCGGGCGACCGCCATGGCCTCCCCCATCAACTGGATACTGTCAGCCCGAAGATCGATCTGGACTTTCAGCCCATCTTCCATCAGACGAAGGTTCTCGTCGCGTGTGCCATACAACGGCTCGATTCCAGGGGTGAGATGCAGGGATTTTTTTACCAAATGGAAGCCTGACCTCCGTCAGGAGAGTGCAAGAAGAGATAAGACGCTACCTCTCTGTTTTTAGATGCTGGGGGAATGACAGCGACTCTATACCGCCGGTTGCAGCACCAGTTCGATACAGCGGCCATGCGATCCATCGCACGCTGTACATTCACCGGATTGGCCTTACCCAGATTGAAGTTTGCCAATAGAGTATCGATGTTGAGCCAGAGCCTAATCGCCCCCCTCCTCGCGCGTCAAGCCACGCTGTGTAAATTCCCCACCAATCTCGAACCAAGCTCGTACCCCTCCCCTCCGCGCCCTCTCCCAACCCGCCTTTCATTGACCCTCCGCCCCCAAATCCAGTAAAATCAAGCCTGCAGAGGAACCGCTGCACTGCGCTTAGGTTCAGCACCAGCCTCCTCCAGCATCCCCCCTTCCGACGGAATCAAGTCCAACCGGAAAAGAAAAGAGTCTCGCACCATGGCAAATCACGTTTCCTCGCTCAAGCGCGCCCGTCAAACCATCACCAAGACCGCCATCAACCGCGCCAACAAGTCCAAGCTCCGCGGCGCCCTCCGCCTCATGCGCGAGGCCCTCACCGCCGGCGACAAGACCACCCTCGTCGAGACCTACCGCTCCACCGTCTCCGTCCTCGACAAGAGCGTCCAGAAGGGCGTCCTCCACAAGAACACCGCCAGCCGCTACAAGGGCCGCCTCAACGCCCGCGTCAAGGCTGTCGTCACCAAGGCCAAAGCCGCCTAACACTTTCCCTGCTTCCCCAAAAGGCCAGCCCCGCGCTGGCCTTTTGCTTTTCCCCTCCCCAAACCCTCAGGAACCTGCATCCCCACCTCGCCGTACAGTACTCTGTCAGGGACATTCTTTGCCCACGCACCGCCACGCCCAAACCTCCAGCAGCCGCCTCGGCACCGCTGATCACCTCACCCCAACCCGAACCGGAGTCCTCTCAATGATCGACCGCCGTCTCCCGCGTCGTGCATCCTCTCTGCACCGCACCCTCGCACTCTGCGCCGCCCTCACCGCCGCCCCCCTCGCCACCCTCGCACAAGCCCCCGCCGCGCCGCCCCAAACCCACTACCTCCCCTCCCCCGCATTCGACACTGCCTCCATCAACAAGGCCGCCGACCCCTGCACCGACTTCTACAAGTACGTCTGCGGTAACTTCGCCGCCAGCAATCCCATCCCCTCCGACCAGCCCGGCGTCGATCAGTTCTACACCCTCTACAACGTCAACACCCAGGAGCTCAACGGCATCCTCACCAAGTACGCCGCCGCTAACCCCGCCCGCACACCCAACCAGCAGAAGATCGGCGACTACTACGGCGCCTGCATGAACACCGCACTCATCAACCAGAAGGGCCTCACTCCCCTCCAGCCTCTCCTCGACCAAATCAGCAGCGCCTCGAAAGTAGACCTCCTCTCGCTCACCGGCGAGCTCCAGCGCTACAACGTCAACGTCTTCCTCGGCTTCGGCGAAGAGCAGGACTTTAAAGACTCCAGCAAGCAGGTCGCCGTCATCGATCAAGGCGGTCTCGGCCTCCCCGAGCGCGACTACTACACCCGCACCGGCGACAAGGACAAACAGCTCCGCGCCGAATATGTAACTCACGTCGCCAAGATGCTCACCCTCTCCGGTGAATCCGCCGCCGACGCCCAGCGCGACGCCACCAACATCCTCGCCTTCGAGACCAAGCTCGCCGAAGCCTCCATGACCAACACCGAGCGTCGCGACCCCGAGGCCATCTATCATCCCCAGTCCCTCGACACCTTCGAGCAGAGCATCGGAAACGTAGACTTCACGCCCTTCTTCGAAGCCGTGCACGCCCCCAAGGTCGACTCCCTCGTCAACGCCAATCCCAGGTTCTTTCCCGCCATGGTCGATGCCGTGCAAGGCACCGACCTCGACACCCTCCGCGCCTACATGCGCTTCCAGCTCCTCACCGCCTTCGCCACCCAGCTTCCCGAGTCCTTTGACGAGGAAAACTTCAACTTCTACGGCCGTCAGCTCGAGGGCGTCCCAACCCAGCGCCCCCGCTGGAAGCGCTGCTCCGCCGCAGTCGATGGCGCCCTCGGTGAAGCCCTCGGACAAGTCTACGTCGACCAGTACTTCGCCGGCGACAGCAAGGCCAAGACCCTCCAGATGGTCCACGACATAGAAGCCGCCATGGACAAGGACATCGACACGCTCGAATGGATGAGTCCCGCCACCCGCGTCCGCGCCAAGGAAAAACTTCACGCCGTCGCCGACAAAATCGGCTATCCCGATAAGTGGCGCGACTACAGCAAGCTCACCATCTCCCCCGACGACGCCCTCGGCAACACCCAGCGCGCCACCGCCTTTGAGAACGATCGCCAGCTCAACAAAATCGGCAAGCCCGTCGACCACAACGAGTGGGGCATGACACCGCCCACCGTCAACGCCTACTACAACCCCAGCATGAACGACATCAACTTCCCCGCCGGCATCCTCCAGCCCGCCTTCTACGACCCCAAGGCCGATCTCGCCGTCAACTACGGTCACATCGGCGCCGTCATCGGCCATGAGCTCACTCACGGCTTCGACGACGAAGGCAAGAAGTTCGACGCCAAGGGCAACCTCGCCGACTGGTGGACAGCCGAAGACACGACCAGGTTCGAAGCCAAGACTGGCTGCCTCGTCAACCAGTACGGCAACTTCGTCGCTGTCCCCGGCGCCACCTCCAAGGACGACGTCCACGTCAACGGCAAGCTCACCCTCGGCGAGAACACCGCCGACAACGGTGGCCTCGTCCTGGCCTACCTCGCCTACCTCGATCGCGCCCAGAAAGATGGCCTCGACATCCACAAGAAGATCGACGGCTACACCGGCCCCCAGCGCTTCTACATCGCCTTCGGTCAGAACTGGTGCGAAAATACCCGTCCCGACGCGGTCCGCGAGCAAGTCCTCACCGACCCCCACTCCCCCGACCACTTCCGCGCCAACGGAGCCATCGTCAACCAACCCGGCTTCGCCACAGCCTTCGGCTGCAAAAAAGGCACCCCCATGGTCCCCACCGACAGCTGCCGCGTCTGGTAACCACCACCCACCCCCTCAACCCAAAGCCCCGGAGCCCAAAACCTCCGGGGCCTTTGCTTTCGCCCTTGCCGTTGCCTTTCTTTCTGTCATTCCCCCCGGGAATCTGCTTCTCCCCACCCCGCCCTTAACCCCCAAAATAAAAACCCCAAAAACAACCCAAATCCCGCGTGTCAACCCCCCACCCCACCCCAAACCTCACAAAACCCGCGCCACCACAGTCGATTTCTCCCTGACCAAGTTGGCATACTTACCCCACCAACCCAACTACAATTGAAGTAGCGCCACATATTCAAGATCCACAGCAACCTCCGCAAGGAGGGGGTACTTTGCCTACCTAAAGTGTCTGAACACAATACTTTACGTCGATAGTCCTACCATACTTTGGCTTGTAAGCCATTTGAATAGAACACTTTACCAAACAAGTATGACTTAGAGGGGGGAGGGGGGGGTATGCAGACACCAGGAAAACACCGCTCCTTCGGCTTCCTCGCCGCCTTCCTCGCCAGCTGCTTCTGGGGCTGCGGCTTCTACTTCGGAAAAATCGCCCTCGCCGAGATGAGCGTCGGCGCCATGGTCTTCTATCGCTTCGCCTTCGCCCTCCTCGGCCTTGCACCTCTGCTCATCACGCACCGCCCAAACTTCAACGCAGCCGAGTGGCGCATGCTCCTCCTCGCCTCTTTCATGGGAGTGCCCCTGCAGTTCATCCTGCAGTTCAAAGGCCTCTCCCTCACCACCGTCTCGCACGCCGCGCTCATGGTCGGCACCATGCCCGTCATCCTGGCTGTCGGCGCAAGTATCTTTGCTCACGAACGCCTCAGCAAGCTAGGCTGGTCCGCTCTCACCCTCTCCACCACTGGAGCAGCCCTCATCGCCCTCGGCGGAACGCACCACCACACCGCCGGCGGTCCATCCCTCGCCGGCGACCTCCTCATCGTCTTCTCGCTCTTCATCGCCCTCTTCTGGATCCTCTTCAACCAGCGCCTCATGCAGCGTCATAACCACATCGTCGTTACCGCCTACGGCATCGCCATCGGCACCGTGATGCTAGCCGTCTACGTCCCCATCGCGTACGGCGCACCACCCATCCACGGAGTCTCACTCAAAGCCTGGCTAGCCCTCGCCGCCAGCGGCCTGCTCTGCACCGCCACCACCACGCTCCTCTGGAACTGGGGCATGACCCAGGTTCCCGCATCGCAGGCGGGAGTCCTGCTCAATATGGAACCCCTCATCGGCTCTCTCCTAGGCGTCTTCCTCCTCAGCGAACACCTCGGCCCGCTCGCCTGGCTCGGCGGAGCCATGATCCTCATCGCCGCCATCGCCCTCACCACCCGCTCCAACACCCCCATCGAAGACCCCGCGATGGTCTAACGTCCCAGCCCGCCGCACGCCTACACTGACCAGATGGCCATCGTCCGCATCACCGGCCTCCGCTCCGCGCTCGCCAAAATGCAATGGCGTCGAGGCCTCCGAGCCGCCCTCGCCGTCGGCGTCGCCATGTTCGTCTGCTACCTCTTCCACAAGCCCATGGGCTGGGCCGCGCTCGGCGGCTTCCAGGTCATCGTCGTCGACAACGGGGGTCCTTACCGCTCGCGCCTCGCCAACATCCTCACCATCCTCATCGGTGGCTCGCTCGGCGTCTTCCTCGGCCTGCTCGCCGGAGTCAATCTCCCCATCGCCGTCACCGCGACCCTCCTCTTCTGCTTCGCCGCGACGCTCGCACGCGTCATGTCGCAACCCTTCGCCTCCTCCAGCGTCACCGTCCTCGTCACCTACATCGTCGCCATCGGCACTCCGCCTCACACTCTCGCCTACGCTACCGAGAGCACCCTCTACTTCACCCTCGGAGGCCTCTGGGCTGCCTCACTGTCCCTCCTCTTCTGGCCCGCCGATCCCTTCCGTCCCGCCCGCATCGCCGTCGCCAACGTCTACGCCTCCCTCGCCGAGCTCATCCGCCTCCTTCCCTCCACTACCGAGCCCGAAGGCCACCTCGCCTTCAACGAGTCCCTCAACCTCTTCCGCCTCCGCACCGAGACAGCCCACCAAACCCTCGCCGCAACTCCTGCGCGCATGACCTCGCGCACCATCCGCGCCCGCAACCTCACCGTCCTCACCGAGACCGCAGACCTCCTCCTCGCTCGACTCCTCCGCATCGCCGAGCTAGGCGCCCACGACCCGCGCAACCCGCTCCCCGAGATCGCCGGCTGGCTCACCGCCTCCCTCGCGCCCATCGAGCCTGCCCTCCGTCAGCGCCCCCGCGATCGCGGCGCCTCCTTCGCTCCCACCGGCTTCCTCTACACCAACCTCCAGCGCTCTCTCCCTCGCCTCGAAGCCGCCCTCATCTCCCCCGAGCAGCCCTCCACTCACCTCGTCGCCGCCCTCCGCGACACCCTCCTCTACTTCGAGACCACCTACGAAGCCATCCGCGCCATCTGGACCGGCATCGAGCCGCGCCGCTCTCCCATCACCCTGCTCGAATCCCCCATCCTCACCAACCCTCATCCACCCCTCCTCTGGTTCGACGCCCTCCGCGCCAACCTCTCTCTCCGCTCCATCATGTTCCGCCACTCCCTCCGCCTCGCCGTCATCGTTGCCCTCGACGTCCTCATCGCCGGCCTCATCCGCATTCACCATCAGCCCATCACCCACAGCTACTGGATCGCCATGACCTCGCTCATCGTCCTCCAGCCCTACACCGGCGAAACCGTGCGCCGCTCCGGCGAGCGCGTCCTTGGCACCGTCGCCGGAGCCGCCCTCGCCTCGCTCCTCGCCGTCTTCATCCACACCGAGCTCAGCCTGCTCACCGTCATCAGCATCGGCGCCTTCTTCACCCTCGCCCTCTACGCCGTCGACTATGCCTGGTACTGCTTCTTCCTCACCCCCACCATCGTCCTCATGGTCCTTCCCCACTTCCGCGACTGGCACTTCGCCGCCGTCCGCATGGGCATGACCTGCTTCGGCGCGCTTACTGCCGTCCTCGCCATGCTCTTCCTCTGGCCCGAGTTCGAGAGCCTCCAGCTCCCCCGCCTGCTCGCCCGCTGCGCCGCAGCCGACGCCGCCTACCTCCGCGCTATGATCGCCTTCTGGCACACCGAATCCTCCAACCGCATCCAGGCCGAGCGCACCCTCCTCGCCCCCGCACGCCGCCTCTGCGGCCTCGCCGCCAACCAGGCCGAAGAGACCCTCGATCACGCCCTGCTTGAGCCCAATCTCCCGCTCATCGCCACGCGCGACCGCACCGCAAGCCTCAACCGCGCCGCTCTCACCTTCACCACCTTCGTGCGCCGCCTCACCCAGACCATCACCACCGTCGCCGCCATCGGCACGCCCACCCCATCCGCCGTCGAGCTCATCGCCCAACTCGCCGCACGCCTCGACGCCGTCTCCCAGGCTCTCGAAGCCCGCACCCTCCCCACATCCTCCCAGCCCACCGACCCACCCCAGGCCGACGAGCAACTCCTTCGCATCGAACGCCAGGTTTCCGTGCTCGAGCGCACCGCCGCGGAACTCAATTCCGCCCTGACCCCCACTACACCGGCGTAATAATTCCACCCACCGGCAGCGACGTCGGCAGCGAACCCGGCCGTCGCAAGTGCATCGCGTCCGCGATCACATCCGCATACTTCAAACCCGCACCGGTATTGAACAGCACCACCCGCTCCCCAGGCTTGATCTCTCCACCAGCCAGCAGCGCGTCATACGCCGCCGTAGCCGCCGCACCCTCTGGTGACAGGAAGATTCCCTCCTGCTTCGCCCAATCCAGAATCGAAACCAATATCGCCGCATCATCCGACGCCACCACCTTCCCGCCCGACTCCCGCACAATCTCCAAAATGATGTTGTCCCCATAAGGCTTCGGCACCCGCAGCCCCGACGCGAACGTAGCCGCACCTTCGAAGAACTCGCTCAACGCCTTCCCCTCTTCAAACGCCCGCTCCACCGGCGCACACCCCGCCGCCTGCAGCGCATACATGCGCGGACGCCGGCCCGTCACCCAGCCCAGCTGCTCCATCTCCTCAAACGCCTTCCACATCCCGATCAGCCCTACGCCCCCACCCGTCGGATAGAACACCGCATCCGGATACTCCCACCCCAGCTGCTCTACCAGCTCATACCCCATCGTCTTCTTGCCTTCCACGCGGAACGGCTCCTTCAGCGTCGACATATCAAACCAGGCATCCTCCGCCGCGACACCCGCCTCCTTCTGCCGCTTCATCTCGTCGCCCACCATCCGCGCGCAGTCCGAAATCAATCCGTCCACCATCCGCACGTCCGCGCCATACACCACGCCCTCCAGGTAGTTTGCAAACGGCACATCCTTCGGCATAAAAATATGCGCCTTCATCTGCGCCGCCGCCGCATACGCCGCCAGCGCCCCCGCAGCGTTACCCGCCGAAGGCGTCGCCAGATGCCGCAACCCATATTGCTTCGCCATCGACACCGCCATCGACATCCCCCGCGCCTTGAACGTCCCGGTAGGATTCGCTCCCTCTTCCTTCACCAGCAGTCCGTCATACCGGCGACTCTGCAGCATCGGCGTCCATCCCTCGCCCAGCGACACCGCCTCCACCTCCGGCAGCACCTCCGCATAGCGCCACATCCCCAGGCTCTTACTCGACGCCGCCGCCAGCTCCGCCGCATGCTCTCGCCTTGCCGTCTTCTTCAACGCCTCCATGTCATACCGCACATACAGCACCCCTCCATCCAGCGGGCAAAGCGTCTGCGGCGTATCAGCAGAAATCCTATGGTGGCAACGCGAGCATTCCAGAGCGGCAATCTTCGGCATACCCTCCATGCTACCCAACTTCCACCGTAACCCTCCAGTTACCGGCCATCGGCTACTCTAGAAGCACATGCTGCCCCGCCTCATCGCCATCGACCTCGACGGAACCCTCCTCAACTCTTCCGGCCAGGTCAGCCCACGCAACCTCGCCGCGCTCCGCCTCGCCGAGTCATCCGGCATCGAAATCGTCATCTCCACCGGCCGCCGCCACAGCTTCGCCATGCGCGTCCTCCGCGACCTGAACCTGCGCCCCGCGTCCGCCGTCGTCAGCTCCAACGGCACCGTCATCCGCACCATCGGCTCCGAACTCATCCATTGCACCCACCTGCCGCTCTCCACCGCCCGCTGGCTCTGCTCCCATCTCAACGACTATCGCAACACCCTCGTCCTCACCTTCGATCTCACCGGCCCCGACGGCGAAGACTCCCGCGGGGCCCTCATCGTCCAGCATCTCGATGACCTCCACGCCAGTATCGGCCGCTGGATCCGCGCCAATGAACGCTACATCGCCCAGGTCTCCCGCATCGAAGACGCCCTCCACCCCGGCGCCAATCCCCCCATCCAGATGATGCTCTGCGGCCCCATCGATCGCATGCGCGAGGCGGAAGCCCTGCTCGTCCAACACCCCCTCGTAACCCCGGTCGGCGAACACGAAAGCCCCCAGGCCGAGGTCGCCCTTCACCGCACCACCTATCCCGACACTGACCTCACCTTGCTGGATATTCTTCCCGCCGGCTGCTCCAAGGCCTCTGCCCTCAAGCACATCGCCCGGCTCCGCGGCCTCACCTCTGCCGACATCCTCGCGATCGGCGACAACTGGAACGACGTCGCCATGCTCCGCCTCGCCGGCCACGCCGCCCTCATGTCCAACGCTCCCGACGACCTCAAAGCGCTCGCCTCCACCAGCGGATGGCTCATGGTCCCCTCGAATGACGAGGATGGTGTCGCCGTTGCGATTGAATCCGTCCTGAGCCAGGTTCCCGTCTAGCCCCAGTTCCCCCCCAAACCTCGACCCAAACCCTCGCTCAGCCGGTCCACACCGGAGAGGGCTTGCTCTGCTGCTCCTCGCGGACGCGTAACCTCTTGCGACTCATGCACGAAGCACAGCGCCACGGATATAAACCGAGTCGGCTGTACAGCAGCCTTTCAAAACTAGTCTGCTTCGACCGAAACATACGGCCCTTGTGGCAGTTCGGGCAACGCATAACGATTCACTCCTGAAAGTCAATTGGCAAAACCAGCACGGACAACATCGGCAGTTCAGATGGAAACTTCTAGCGTGTCACGATCTCTTTGCTACCCGGATCAACGCGATGATAGTCTCATAAACAGTGCAGATTCACCGCCCAAGCCGTATCTTCCTGGGTTCCCCCCTCCTGCTCGCAGCCTTGATGGGCAACGTTGCGCACGCCTTTCAGCGCGTCACCCTGCGCAATGGCTTCTCCTACGACTGCGCCCGCTACGAGCCCATCGACAGCTCACACATCCGTCTTTTCCTCACCACCCAGACCGTCGGAGTTCAGTCTCAAGACTTCATCGATCTCTCCCGCCAATCCATCGCCACCATCGAATCCCTTCCCGACCCTCCCCCATCCCCAGCGTCTGCTCCGGCTCCAACCGCCAACGTTCCCGAGCTCATCACCGCCGCCGGCGCCCAGCACCACATTGATGCCGACCTCCTTGCCAGCGTCATCCGCGCCGAAAGTGGCTTCCACTCCAACGCCGTCTCCCGCACCGGAGCCCGCGGCCTCATGCAGCTCATGCCTGGCACCGCCCAGCAGCTCGGCGTTAACGACGCCTTCCGTCCCGACCAGAACATTGCCGGGGGCACCACCTACCTCGATCGGCTCCTCGATCGCTACGACCCCAATAACGACACCCACGGTCTGGCCCTCGCGCTCGCCGCCTACAACGCAGGCCCCGCCGCCGTCGACCGCTATCATGGCGTCCCTCCCTTCCGGGAAACCCGCGCCTACGTCGTTCGCGTCATGAACGAGTTCAAACGCCGCAAACTCGCCCTCGAACACGCAGCGACAGAGCATGCCCACCAGCCTCTTTCTCCCACCGCCTCCCTGGCCGCAGCCTCCCTCGGCTCCAACTGATGCCCTCGCCTAACCCGCCCGCATCCCCAGCCTCCGAAGTCTCCAGCGCTCCAGCGCCCTCCGCAAAAAAAGGCCTCTTCACCCCCCGCACCCTGATTCCCGTCGTGCTGGTTCTCCTCGTCCTGATCTTCTGGCTTGCCCGCAGCCATGCCTCCTTCGACTGGAGATCGCTTGGCCACCAGCTGCGTTCCGTCTCTCCCGTCCTGATCCTCATCGCCTTTGCCTGCACCTACTTCGGCTACTGGCTGCGCGCCTGGCGCTGGGCCGTGCTGCTCAAACCGCTGCACAAAACCACCGCGCTCCAAATGCTGCCTTCTCAGTTCATCGGCTTCACCATCGTCGCCCTCTTCGGCCGTTTCGCCGACCTCGGCCGCCCCTACCTCATCGCTCGCCGCCTCAAAACCCCCGTCGCCACACAGCTCGCCGTCTACTCCATCGAGCGCGCCTTCGACCTCGCCTCCGCCGCCATCATCTTCTCCGCCACCCTCGCCTTCGCTCCCCGCGACATGCCCCACCACGAGGCCTTCGCCCGCGCAGGAATTCTCTCTCTCGCCGCAACCCTCTTCCTCGCTGTCTTCGCTCTCTCCCTGCGTTTCGCTGGCCTCCACGTTGCCCGCATCGTCGCCAGCCTGCTTCGCCCCCTGTCTGAAACGTTCTCGCAAGCCGCCTCCGCCCGCATCCTCGAGTTCAGCCAAGGCCTCCGCATCGTCTCCACCCTCAGCGAGTTTTTCTCCGCACTCGCCATCTCCGTCGGCATGTGGCTGGTCATTGCCTTCATGTACCTCGAGGCCGTCCACGCCTTCCGCGCGACCCCCTCGCTGGCCAACCTCAGCTTCGCCGCGACCATGCTTCTACTCGCCACGGGCCTCGGAGGCTCCCTGATCCAGCTGCCGATCCTCGGCTGGTTCACCCAGATCGCCGTCCTCGCCGCCGCCCTGCACGGCTTCTTCAACGTCCCCCTGGAGACCGCCACAGCCTGTGGCGTCGTTCTCCTCTTCGTAGCAAACCTCGCCGTCATCCCGGGCGGCTTTATCGCCGCCCACCTCGAAGGCATCACACTCCGCGAAGCCGCGACAGCCCCCGCACCTTAGCCACATTCAACTCTCGCCCTGCGTGCAGCAGCGCCCTGCGCGTAGCAGCGCCGTCCGCGCAGGACAGCAGTAGAATGGAGCTCTTATGAAATGTCCGTACTGCGGCTTCACTGAAGACAAGGTCATCGACAGCCGCGAGAGCAAGGAAGCCGACTCCATCCGCCGCCGCCGCGAGTGCGAACGCTGCAACAAGCGCTTCACCACTTACGAGCGCCTCGACGAAATCCCCTACATGGTCGTCAAGAAAGACGGCCGCCGCGAAAACTTCGACCGCCAGAAAGTCCTTGCAGGCCTGCTCCACTCCTGCCAGAAGCGTAAAGTCTCCGTCACCCAGATGCAGGAGATCGTCGACGCCGTAGAAGCCTTCGTCATCGACAGCCCCGAGCGCGAGCGCTCCACCTCCTCCATCGGCGAGCTCATCATGCACCGCCTCAAAGACATCGACACCGTCGCCTACATCCGCTTCGCCAGCGTCTACCGCGACTTCAAAGACGTCAACGAATTCAAGATCGAACTCGAAGGCCTACTCAGCGGCAAAGACTCCCGCAACAAGCGCCCCAACCCCCGCTAAATTCATCTCAGCATCCAAAGGAGCATGGTGATGCCCCGCACCCCCGCTGTCCTTCTCTGCGCGCTCATTCTCACCGGCTGCAAGCACGCGCCCACCGCCTCCGCGCCCGCCGCCTCGACCACCGCGGCCTCGCCCGCGCTACCCGTCGCACCGCCCGTCAACCCCACAACCGCCGGCAGCATCTCCGGCGTCGTCCGCTTCAACGGCCAAGCCCCCGCGCGCATCCCCATCGACATGTCGGCCGACCCAGCCTGCAATCTCCCTAAGCTGGCCTATTTCAGCGAGCAGATCATGGTCCTCAACCAGCACCTGGCCAATGTTTACGTCTACATCAAGTCCGGAGCGCCCAGTTATACTGCAGTCCCAATGGCTCCGGCCGTGCCTCTCAACCAGAAGGGCTGCCGCTACTCACCGCACGTCATTGCCGTTCAGCAAGGCGGCTCGGTCATGTTCAGCAACTCCGACGCCACTGTGCACAACATCCACACCATGCCTCACCAGCCCGGCAACACCTCCATCGACATCTCTCAACCCGCTGGCAGCGCTCCCCGCACCCAGGTCTTCTCCACACCCGAAATCATGCTCCCGGTCCGCTGCAACAACCACCCCTGGATGAGCGCCTTCATCAACGTCGCCCCCAATCCATGGTTCGCCATCTCCGGCATCGACGGCAAATTCACCATCACCGGCGTACCACCCGGCACCTACACCCTCGCGGCGGTCCACGAAAAACTCGGCGAGCAGGACATCCAGATCACCGTCCCTGCAAAATCGGCTGCCCAGGCTAGCTTCACTTTCTCCGCCAAATAGCATCCAACCGGGAGTACTGTTTCACTACACAAAAAAGCATCACCAAACCAAGCACTGCACGACGCACGCCCAGGAGCCAGCACCCCCATGAACGTCCATCTCGATCTGGCAACGCACAGCATCCCCCTTTGGTTTCTCGTTCTCTCCCTCTTCCTTCCGCGCATCTGCATCGTGGTCGCGTGGTTTCAGCACAGCATGACGCAGTACATCCCGCCCGTCGTGGGCCTCATCCCCGTCATCGTCGCTCTGCTTATCCCGCGCCTCCTGATCCTCTTCTGGATCTACAGCGATCAAGGCGTCGGCCTCTGGTTCCTCGTCCACGTCATCGGCCTGCTGGCAGCCTGGGGTGGCGGCGGTTCTCGCGTCTATTCCCGCCGCCGCGTCACCTACGTCGACTAACCAGCCAATGTGCCAACTCGCTAACCCGCAAAGTCACTGACACGCCCGTTCCATCTTGCTATCCTTACAAGATGGAACGGCGTAACGTAGGCATTCTCGGCGCAACCGGCATGGTCGGTCAGCGGTTCATTCAGCTTCTCGAAAACCATCCCTGGTTCAACATCACCTGGCTCGCCGCCAGCGATCGCAGCGCCGGCAAGACCTTCGCCGAAGCCTGCGCCTGGCGCCTAGACACGCCCCTCCCCGAGCGCATCGCCGGCATGGTCCTCCAGCCCAACACCCCCGAGCTCTGCACCACCGAACTCCCGCGCATCATCTTCTCCTCCGTCGACGCCCCTATCGCCCGCGAGCTCGAGCCGCTCTTCGCCGCCGCCGGCTGCGCCGTCATCTCCAACTCCTCCGCCTTCCGCATGGCGCCCGACGTCCCTCTCGTCGTCCCCGAAGTCAACGCCGACCACCTCGCCTTCATCGAGCAACAGCCCACCCGCAAGCGATCCGGCGGCTACATTGTCACCAACCCCAACTGCTGCGCCATCGGCCTCGTTCTTCCTCTCGCTCCTCTCCAGGCCCGCTTCGGCATCGACAAGCTCTTCGTCTCCACCCTGCAAGCCGTCTCCGGCGCTGGCTATCCCGGCGTAGCTTCCCTCGACATCCTCGGCAACATCATCCCCTACATCAAGAACGAAGAAGAGAAGCTCCAGGAAGAAGTAGCCAAGCTCCTCGGCACTGCCTCGAACTCCGGCTTCCAGCCTGCGCCTCTCACGCTCTCCGCGCACTGCAACCGCGTCGCTGTACTCGACGGCCACACCGAGTGTGTCAGCATCAAGCTTCGCAAGCCCGCCACCCACGCAGAGATCCTCCAAGCCTGGGCCGACTTCCAGCCTCTCCACGGCCAGGGTCTCAACGGCCTGCATCTCCCGTCCGCGCCGCTCTATCCAGTCGAGTACGCCCCCGAAGACACTCGCCCTCAGCCCCGCCTCGACCTCATGCGCGGCAACGGCATGGCCACCACTGTCGGCCGTCTCCGCCCCTGCTCTCTCTTCGACTGGAAGTTCACCCTGCTCTCCCACAACACCATTCGCGGAGCCGCCGGAGCCGCTCTCCTCAACGCCGAAATCCTCGCCGTCATGGGCAAGTTCGACTTCCGCGAGTACCCACCCATCTCGTCTGGTGAAAAATCAGCAACGCTGGTGCCTGCATGAGCACGCCGCGCCCGAACATCGTCGTCATGAAGTTCGGTGGCACCTCCGTAGAGGACGCAACCGCCATCCTTCGCACCGCCTCCATTGTCGCCTCGCGCCGGCGCAAAAGCCTCAACCCCATCGTCGTCGTCTCCGCGATGTCCAAAGTCACCGACACCCTGCTCGCCGCTGCAGCAGCAGCCGGCCGCAACGACCGCGAAGCAGCCCTCAAGCTCTCCGACACCCTGCGCACCCGCCACCTCAACACCGCGGATCAACTTGTCCGCGAATCTGAAGATCGCCTCACCACGCTCCAGCTCGCAATCCACCACGACTTCGACACCCTCGACGACCTCCTCCGCGGCATCTCCGCTGTAGGCGAGCTCACCCCGCGCACCTCCGACAATGTAGTCAGCTTCGGCGAGCGCCTCTCTTCGGTTCTAGTAACCGCAGCCTTCGCGCAACAAAACATCCCCAGCACCCACGTAGACGCCCGCACCGTCATCCTCACCGACAACCACTACGGCAAGGCCGCGCCCATCGAGTCCGCAATCGAAGCCGCGCTCACCGAACACGTCCTCCCCCTCATCGACCTCAACCGCGTCCCCGTCATGGGCGGCTTCATCGGTTCGTGCAACGGCATCACCACCACCCTCGGCCGCGGCGGCTCCGACTACACCGCCGCCATCGTCGGTGGCGCGCTCCACGCTGGCGCCATTGAAATCTGGACCGACGTCAACGGCATCATGACCACCGACCCGCGCATCGTCCCCGAAGCCCTGCGCGTCAAGACCATCTCCTTCGAAGAAGCCGCCGAGCTAGCCTACTTCGGCGCCAAAGTCCTGCACCCTGCGACCATCCTCCCGGCAGTGCAAAAGAACATCCCCGTCTTCGTCCTCAACTCCCGCAACGCCGACAACGAAGGCACCAAGATCACGGCGACGCCTCCGCCCTGCGCCAGCCCCTTCAAGTCCATTGCAGCGAAAAAGAAGCTCACCATCATCGACATCGTCGCCAGCCGCATGCTCCTCGCGCACGGCTTCCTCGCCGCCGTCTTCGCCATCTTCGACAAGCACCACTGCGCCATCGACATGGTCTCGACCTCCGAGATCTCGGTCTCCGTCACCGTCGACTCCAAGGAAGCCCTCCCCGCCATCTGCGCCGACCTCGGCCAGATCGCCGACGTCAAGTACGAAGGCAACAAGGCCCTCATCTGCCTGGTCGGCGAAGACATCCGCGGCCAATCAGGCATCTCCGGCCAGGTCTTCTCCTCCATCGCCCACGTCAACGTGCGCATGATCTCGCAGGGCGCCAGCGAAATCAACATGAGCTTCATGGTCAATGAAGAAGATGTAGACGAAGCCCTCCGCTCCCTCCACAAAAAATTCTTCGCCAACCCCGACCCCACCATCTTCGACATCGAAGCCCGCACCATCACCTCCACCGCCTAAGAAATCCGCAAGCCTACTTTCATCAAGAATGTCCGCCCCACCCGCCCCTTGCGCTTATCGCGCAGTCGCCATCGTGCCACCAAACAATTCCCCCATGCCTGCAGGCCAAATCCTCACTGTCCCATCAAGCAACACGCGTCCTCAGCACCCCTCTCTCGCCGCACATTAGAATTGCTTAACAGTGTGGACGTGTTCACTCGTCGCTGTGCGGCTCCGTCCGCCGCGCGTCGCACCGGAAGGAACTGACTCCCATGCGCATCCTCATCCTCGGTGCCGGCAAGACCGGCAGACTCGTCGCAGAAGTAGCAGCCGAGCGCAGCCACACCGTCCGCGTCTTCGACTCCAGCGAAAACACCAACGCCTCCGCTCTCACCCCCGCCTTCCTCAAAGACTTCGACGTCGCCATCGACTTCACGACCCCCGCCGCCGTCGTCGCCAACCTGCGCGCCTGCCTCCCTCACGGCCTTCGCATGGTCATTGGCACCACCGGCTGGTACGACCACCTCCCCGAACTCCGCGCCCTCGCCCAGAAACACAAAACCGCGCTCCTCTACGGCACCAACTTCTCCATCGGCATGCAGATGATGCTCAAGCTCGCCAAGGAGATGACCTCCACCCTCAAAGACGCCGGCTATACCTTCGCCATCTCCGAGACCCACCACGTCAGCAAGCTCGACGCACCCAGCGGCACCGCCCTTACCCTCCGCGACGCCGTCCTCTGCACCCTCGGCGCCACCGACGCCGGCCAGAACCCCACTGTCCCCATCACCGCCAACCGCACCGGTGACGTCGAAGGCGTCCACACCCTCATCGCCTCCAGCACCTGCGACCGCCTCCTCCTCACCCACGAATCCAAATCCCGCCGACCCTTCGCCGAAGGCGCCGTCCGCGCCGCCGAATGGCTCTCCACCCACACCGGCGTCCACGACTTCCACGAAGTCTTCACCCAGCTCTAAAGAATCCGTCCCCCACCCCGCACGAGAATCTGTCACGCATGAGAATCTGTCATCTCGACCGGAGCCAAACGGTCCCATCGTTTGGCGGCGTGGAGAGACCTGCAGTGTGCTCGCACCCTGCAAAGTTGCATACATCGCCGCCGCCGCCTACCCTTGCATCATGAGTTCTGCAATCGCCCTCGCGCACGCCCCCTTCGCTCTCCTTCCCTTCGAAAACAAGCTCGACCGCCTCGCCGAAGTCGCCGTCCGCATCGGCGCCGGCCTTCAGCCCGATCAGGAGCTCGTCATCACCGCTCCTATCGAGGCCGCTCCCCTGGTCCGCCGCATCACCGAGCAGGCCTACAAAGCCGGCGCCAAGCTCGTCACTACCTTCTATGCCGACGACGCCGCCAGTCTCGCCCGCTATCAATTCGCGATTGACCGCAGCTTCGACTACGCGCCCACCTGGTACTACGACGCCCTCGCCGCCGCCTATGAATCCAATGCAGCCCGCATGGGCATCACCGGCGCCAATCCCGCATTGCTCGCCGGCCAGGATCCCAGCAAGGTCTCGCGCGCCAACACCGCCATGTCGGTTGCCTACAAGCCCGCCATGGAGCTCATCACTCGCTTCGCCATCAACTGGACCATCGTCGCCGCCGCCACGCCTGCCTGGGCCGCGCTCGTCTTCCCCAACGATCCTCCCGAGCTCGCCCTCTCCAATCTCTGGGAGGCCATCTTCTACACCTCGCGCATCACCGGCGACGATCCCATCGCCGACTGGAAGCAGCACAACGCCAACCTCACCCTGCGCGTCGACTACCTCAACCACAAGCGCTACCACTCCATCCGTTTCTTCACCCCGGACAACGCGACCGACCTCACCGTCGGCCTCGCCGATCAGCACCTCTGGGCCGGCGGCGGCTCAACCGCCAGCAACGGCTTCTACTGCAATGCCAACATACCCACCGAAGAGTGCTTCACCACGCCACACAAGGCGCGCGTCAACGGCCACGTAGCCGCTTCCAAGCCGCTCTCCCACCAGGGCACGCTCATCGAAAACATTCGCTGCACCTTCAAGGACGGCCGCATCGTCAACGCCACCGCCACCGCCGGCGAAGCCGCCATCAACAAGCTCATCTCCACCGACGAAGGCGCGCGCCAGCTCGGCGAAGTCGCCCTCGTCCCCCACAACTCCCCCATCGCGCAATCCGGCATCCTCTTCTGGAACACCCTCTTCGACGAGAACGCCGCCTCCCACATCGCCCTCGGCCAGGCCTACTCCACCTGCCTCATCGGCGGCGACAAGATGTCCAAGGAAGAACTCTCCGCTCTCGGCGCCAACGACAGCCTCATCCACGTCGACTGGATGATCGGCGGCCCCACCATGAACGTCGACGGCGTCTCCGCCGACGGCCGCGCCGAACCCCTCATGCGCGACGGCGACTGGGTCTAGCGCCTGAATCAACGGAATCTAACGCTGGGTGCCCTATTCATGACGGTCTCATCGTCATGAGTGGTTTTCCCCCGCCCATCATCCGTCGCGCAACCGCCAACGATCTTCTCGCCCTGCACGCACTCCTTCAGCGGTACTCCAGCGAAGGCGACGTGCGCCACAGCGAAGACCAGCAATCCCTCAACGCTTATCTCCACCAACACCCCTACGGCTTCCCCCGCAAAGATCTCGCAACCCAACTCCTCAATGCCCCACAGTAACGATCGGCGCCTTTCCCGCCCCCGCAGCCGGCGTCACCGACCGCATGCCCACCTTCGCAAAATCAATAAACGCTCGCGCCGGATCCGTGTGCAGCAGCTTCACGCTCACCTTGTCGCCCACATCCAATCCCTGCTCGCCCTGGATCACGCGTCCCTCAAACGGCGGCTGAATCACGCGCGCATACACGCCCTTGTCGCTCGACCCCGTCACCACGCCCGCAAACACCTCGCCAATATGAGACGCCATCGCCACTGCGGCAACACGCTTCTGCATAGTGCGCTCGATCTTCCGCAGCGCCTTATCCGCATCATTGCAGTGCGCCGCAATCGCCGACAGCTCCGCATCGCTGTAAGGCGCCGGCTCTCCTTTCGCCATCGCGTGCAGAACCCTCTGCGTCACCAAATCCGGAAACCTCCGGTTCGGTGCAGTCGAGTGCGTGTAGTCCCGCGCCGCCAATCCAAAGTGTCCCGTCGGGTCATCGTCCGGCCGCATCAACATATACTCGCCCGGCCCCATCAACTTGATGATCGCAACCGCTAAATCCGGATAGTGAATCTCATCCGTCCTCCGCTGCAGTTCCAGAAAATCATTCAGCAACACCGAGTTCGGAACCGCCGGCAGCGTAATCCCATGCTCGGCCGCAAGCGCCACAATCCGATCCCACCGCGCCGGCACCTTCACCACCCGCTGCAATCCACTCCGGCCGCCCTTGCGCAACGCCCGCGCCATGACACCGTTCGCCGCCACCATCAGGTCCTCAATCAAATTCATCGCCCGATTCTGAATCGCCTCGTGCACCGAGATCACGCGCCCATCCACCACCACCGGATCAGCCTCGGACTTGTGAAACTCCAGCGCCCCATTCTTCACACGCGCCGCATGCAGCGCCTGCGCCGCCTCATCCTGCATCTTCAACTGCTCCACCAGCCAATCAGCCCCCAACCCCGGCGACGATCCGGGCGCCCCAGGTCCCGATTCTGGGACCTGGGCTTTACCGCCCCCCAGGCTCGCATCCGCATCATGTTCTCGCGCACTATCCGACCGCAGCGACATCACATCGTTATCCACCACCCCCGCCGCCGTATTCTCTAGCCACGGCCCCACCCGCGAGTACGCCAGCTGCGCCCGGTTCCTCACCAACGCCAGCGACACTCCCTCGTCCAGCATCTCTCCCTGCGGCCCCACGGTAAACGTCATCATCACCGCCTGCCGGTCGCCACTCTCGTTCAGTGACGTCACCCCCGTCGACAACTCCAACGGCAGCATTGGGAAATTCTTCACCGCTGTATAAATCGTCTGCGTCTGCGCCTGCGCATGCTGGTCGATCGGGCTTCCCTTTTCCACCGCCGCCGCGACATCCCCAATCGCCACCCGCAGCTTCACGCCACCCGCAACCCGCTCCGCCACCTCAATCTGGTCCAGGTCCTTCGACGTATCGTTGTCGATCGACGACCACCCCAAGCCCCTCAAATCCTCCACGCCTGCAGTCGGCGTCACCTGCGCCAGCGCCTTCTCAATCGCCGCCGTCTGCTGATCCACCCCTGGCCCAAACTCCGGCTTGAACCCCGCCTCATGCATGTCATCCAGCGCCGACTGCGCCAAATCAAACCCCCCATGCCCCCCGACGGGCGTTCTTTGTCCGTTGGGGTGGGCCCCGCCCCCCTGGCCGTCATGCGTCGGCTGCGATCCCTGATGCGAGCTCTCCGGATGCCGTTGTTGCGTAGAAGGAATGGACGAGAAACCCTGCGAGCGATCTCCGCCACGCTGGCGGTCATTGTGTTCAGACATGCTCCGCAGACTACCACGCAGCCCCCACACCTGGCCCCTCCCCCGAACCTCTCCAGCCTTCTTTCGTTCCAAGGGGAGCAATAGCGGGCAGCGCACCGTGCCGAATGTGTGTATGGTGGAAGCGTGCAGGCTACTTTCCGCCGAGTTCAAGGAGGCCCGCCATCTTCCCTCGCAGTGTTCTCAAGACTTCGCCGCCCACTTCCCAGTGTTTTTGCACCTTTTCGAGCATCGCCCTACGCGACTTCCACTCCATCGGAGTTAGCCGCCATTACGAAGCCCATGAAATCCTCCTCCGCGAAGGCTTTCCCGCCGACCATTTCCTGATCATCTGCGGCGGCCGCGTCAAACTTACTGCCGCCTCCACCGAAGGCCGTCTCCTTCTCCTCCGCGTCGCCGGCCCCGGCGATATCCTCGGCCTCTCTGCTCTGCAAGAGCAAGCCCTCTATCGCGTCACCGCACAAACCCTCTCCCCCTGCACCATCAAATCCATTCCCCGAGCCGAATTCGTTCGCTTCATGGAATCCCACACCGATGTCAGCCGCATCACCGCTCTGGCCCTCGCGCGCGAGTACAACAGCGCCGTCCTCACCGCCCGCCGCCTCGCTCTTCATACCTCCGCCGCCGGCAAACTCGCCAGCACCCTCCTCGACCTCGCCCGCGTGGATGAGCTCGACTCCCACCCCGCCCATACCAATCTCCCCATCTCCTTCCTCATGCCGCTTACCCACGAAGATCTCGGCAGCATGGCAGGCCTCTCCCGCGAAACCGTCAGCCGCCTCCTCACTCGCTTCCGCCGCGAAGGCCACGTCTTCCAGATCCATGACCGCATGACCCTCAACCACCCCGTCCAGATGGAAACCCGCTACTGCTGAAGCATCTTCCCTAGCAGCATCATAGAGGTCTTGCTCCCTCGAACCGGAGCCAGTGCTCCCCTGTCTTTCTTGGCAGTTAGAGCAATCCGGTACAGCACTCCCCCCGCCCTCTGGTAGACCATCGAACTGCCTTCGCCTCACGCGCTCGACTCCCAGGAGGCCAGCCATTCTTCCTCGCAACTGTCCAAACTGTTCGGTTCTCGACACCCCGACCTTCGGCACGCTCTCCTCCAAGGCTCTGCGCGACCTCGATTCGATCGGAATTTGTCGCAATCGCGAACCTCACGCCATCCTCTTCCACGAAGGCTTGCCGGCCGATCACCTCCTGCTCATTTGCGCCGGACGCGTGAAAGTCACTGCCTCCTCCAGCAACGGCCGTCTCTTCCTGCTCCGCGTCGCCGGCCCCGGCGACATCCTCGGCCTGGCCGCTTTGCACGAGCAAACCGCCCACCGCGTCACTGCCGAGACGCTCTGCCCTTGCACCATCAAATCCATCCCCCGCGCCGATTTCATCCGCGCCATGAAAACCAACCCCGAGGTCAACCTCATCACCGCTCTGGCCATCGCGCGCGAGTATCAAAGCGCCTTCCTCTCCGCGCGTCGCCTCGCTCTCCACACCTCCGCCGCCGGAAAACTCGCCAGCACCCTTCTCGACTGGGCCCGCACAGACGACGGCAGTAACTGCCCTAACCCAGCCAACATTCCCATTTCCTTCCACATGCAGCTTAACCAGGAAGAGCTCGGCAGCATGGCAGGCCTCTCCCGCGAAACCGTCAGCCGCCTCCTCACCCGCTTCCGCCGCGAGGGCCTCGTCGATCAGAACGACGACCGCATGACCCTCAACAACCCCAGCCGCCTCGAAGCCCGATACCCCTAGCAGCCCCCACCAGACCCCACCCACCCAACACCTTAAATCTAGTTGCCGCTCGAGAGGGACCTCGAGCGGCAACGTCTCTATCCTGAGACCCTTTCTCCCAAGAGAGTCCCGAATAGAGCTTCAGCGACCAGTAGTTACCGTCCTGCCGACAGTAATATTCACTGGTTTGAAGATCAATCTCTTACGCAGCTTCCCCCTCCAGCATGCAGGCAGGTAGCTCCTTGCTGGCCTTCACCAGCGTCGCCAGCACCAGCAACGACGGGCAGCCCGTTCGACTTCCATATCCGGCACAGGGCCCAACACACGAACAAGGTGTCGGCAACGACTCCTGCACAGCCCCTGGGAGAGAGTTCAATGGCATCTGGGAATCCTCCAACAACTTCATCCTGAAGCTTCGCATCCAGACCCGTCTGTGACATACATCACACCCTCAGCCTTTCTCTCCCCCCGGGCCCAACCTCGCGTCCAAACCCAACCTCGTGCCATCCTATAAGTGCATGCCTGCCACCTCTCAAGAAGCTACGACCCGCCAAACTACCTTCGACCTCTTCCGCCGCTGGGGCTACCTCCAGGCCTCCCTCGACCCCCTCGGCCAGCTCCTCCCACCCGCGCCCTTTCCTATCTCCGAGCCCGCGCCCGACGAAGACTCCCCCGACACCCAGGAAGCCCGCCGCATCTACGCCTCCTCCATCGGCGCCGAGTTCATGCACATCCCCTCCGCCGAAAAACGCGCCTGGATCCAGCAGCGCCTCGAAACCCCGCAGCCCACTTCCGCCACCGCCATCATCCCCAATGACCGCATCCTCACCGGCCTCCTCCGTGCCGACCTCTTCGAGCAGGTGATCCAGCAGCGCTACCTCGGCACCAAGCGCTTCTCGTTAGAAGGCCTCACCGTCCTCATCCCGTTCCTCGACCAGCTCTTCACCACCGCAGCCGAGCTCGGCGTCAACCGCTCACTCTTCACCATGAGCCACCGCGGCCGCCTCAACGTCATGGTCAACACCATCAACCGCCCCTCCCGCGACATCTTCACCAAGTTCGAAGACGTTGACCCTCGCAGCACCCTCGGCGGCGGCGACGTCAAATACCACCTGGGTGCTACCGGCGACTTCATCACGGCCACCGGCAAAACCGTCCACCTCCATCTCGCCTCCAACCCCAGCCACCTCGAAGCCGCCGACCCCATCATCATGGGCCGCGCCCGCGCCTACCAGGAACGCCTCGCCAGGAACCGTACCAGGGAAGACTTCCTCGCAGCCCGCCGCCAGGTCCTCCCCATGATCATCCACGGCGACGCCGCCTTCGCCGGCCAGGGCATCTGGGCCGAATCCCTCAACCTCGCCACCCTGCACGGCTACAACATCGGCGGCACCATCCAGGTCATCGTTAACAACCTCCTCGGCTTCACCGCCCTGCCGGCCGAATCCAACTCCTCGCGCTTCGCCTCCGACCTCGCCAAGCGCCTCCCCATCCCCATCTTCCACGTCAACGCCGAAGACCCCCAGGCCGTCGTCCGCATCGCAGCCCTCGCCGCCGAGTACCGCCAGACCTTCCACTCCGACGTCGTCATCGACCTCATCGGCTACCGCCGCCACGGCCACTCCGAAGTCGACGACCCCACCGTCACCCAGCCCCTTCGCTACGCCAAAATCAAGGACCACCCACCCCTCTACCAGCTCTACGCCAAACAGATTGGCGTCGACCCCTCTGAAGAAATCGCCTACTCCCAAGGCAAGTTCCTCGAAGAACAGAAAGCCGCTACCGCCGCCAACCGCAAGCCCAAACTATTCGACATCCGCGACTACTGGAAGCCGTTCTACGGCGGCCCCCTCCGTCCCGACGACAATCCCCGCACCGGTCTCGACGCGACCGAAATCGCCTCCCTCACCACCGCCCTCACCACCGCGCCCGCAGGCTTCCACCTTCATCCCAAGCTCGAAAAACTGCTAGCCCAGCGCGTCGAGATGGGCAACGGCCTCAAGCCCATCGACTACGGCATGGCCGAACTCCTCGCCTACGCCTCTCTCCTCAAGACCGGCACCCCCGTGCGCCTCTCCGGCCAGGACTCCCAGCGCGGCACCTTCAACCAGCGCCACTCCGTCCTCATCGACATCGAGACAGAAACACGCTTCTCCCCCCTCTGGAACTTCGGCCCCACCCAGGGCCGCTGGTCCGTCTACAACTCCCTCCTCTCCGAGGCCGCCTGCCTCGGTTTCGAGTACGGCTTCTCCCGCGACTACCCCGAAGCCCTCGTCCTCTGGGAGGCCCAGTTCGGCGACTTCGCCAACGGCGCCCAGATCATCATCGACCAGTTCCTCTCCGCCGGCGAAGCCAAGTGGGGCCTGCTCTCCGGTCTCGTCATGCTCCTCCCCCACGGCTACGAAGGCCAGGGCCCTGAGCACTCCAGCGCCCGCATCGAGCGCTATCTCCAGCTAACGGCTCAAGACAACATCCAAGTCGCGCAACCTTCCACCGCCGCGCAGTTCTTCCATCTCCTCCGCCGCCAATCCCTGCGCAAGTGGCGCAAGCCCCTCATTGTCTTCACGCCAAAATCCATGCTGCGCCACCCCGACGCCATGTCCCCCGTCGCCGACCTCGCGCTCGACCACTTCCAAAACGTTCTGCCCGACTCGTCCGTTACCAACCCCCACCGGCTGCTCGTCTGCACCGGCAAAATCGGCCACAACCTCCGCGTCGAACGAGCCAAGCGTAATCTCACCGACGTTGCCATCATCTTCCTCGAGCAGCTCTATCCCTTCCCCGAAGCCGAGCTGCAAGCGGCCCTCGACCAGCACCCCTCCGCCAACGAGATCGTCTGGGTCCAGGAAGAGCCCGCCAACATGGGAGCCCTCTCCTACGTCCTCCCCCTGCTCCGCCGCCTCGCCGGCGACCGCGCCGTCCTCAGCGTCAAGCGCACCGCCGCCGCCTCGCCCGCCACCGGCTCTGCCAAGGCCCACGCACTAGAAGAGAAAACCCTCGTCGACCTAGCCCTCGGCCACGAGTCCTAACTCAACGCCGAGAGAAATCTTCGTGTCGATATCAATCTGTCCTCTCGACCGAAGCATCACGCTGTTGTCTTGGTGATGCGTAGTGGAGAGACCTGCAGGAGCCCTTGCCGTTGCCCTTGCAGTGGCCCTTGCAGTGGCTCTTGCAGTGGCTCTTGCAGTGGCTCTTGCAGTTGTTCGTTTTTCGCCGTCATCCTGAGGCGCAGCCGAAGGACCCCCGCATTTGCCTTTGCAGTTGTTCTTGCCGTTGCTCGTTCTTACATAGCGAAGCGTAGCAACCTTCGCGCCCGTTGCGTCAAAGCCCTTGCCCTTGCTTTTCTTTCTGTCATTCCCCTTGGGAATCTGCTGTTGCACTACCCCACCGAATAAACCCCACTCCCCCGCAACCCCACCCCAACCACCTCACGCACCACCCCCGTCCGCACCTCACCCCCCACCAACAACCTCTCCCCCTCTCCCAGCACGTCCACCTTCTCCAACACGCCCGCGCCCTCCGCCGCCGTCAACAACCGCGCCAGCGGCTCCTCCATCGGCTCTCGTCCCAGCCGGAACGTGTTGTAGTGCATCGGCACCATCGTCTCCGCGCCCACATCCAGAAATGCCCGCAGCGCCTCCTCCGGACTCGTATGCACGCTCCGATAGCTGTCCGGGAAATACGCCCCAATCGGCAGCAGCGCAATCTTCGGCCTCAACCTCCGCCCAATCTCCGCGAACCCGCCAAAGTAGGCCGTGTCGCCCGAATGATAGACGCTCTCTGCGCCCTCCGCCTCCAGCACATACCCACCGAATCCCCGGTGCGTATCGCTAAACATCCGCGCACCCCAATGCCGCGCCGGCGTGGCCGTCACCTTCAGCCCCTCCACCTCAGCCGACTCCCACCACCGCAACGCCTGCACGCTCGAAAACCCAAGGTCCGCCACCAGGTCTCCCACCCCATTCGGCACAATCGCTACTGGCGCCCGACGTCCCCTCCGCCGCATCTCCTTCACCACCGCCCTCAGCGATGGCCGATTCAAATGATCCATATGCGCATGCGTCAACAGCACCACATCAATCGCCGGCAAATCCTTCACCCGCACCCCAGCCCTCCGCTGCCGCCGCAACAGGATCAGCCGCATAGCAAAAACCGGATCAATCAACACCCCCAGCCCCTTCATCTGCACCAAGAACGACGAGTGCCCGATGAACGTAACCCCCTGCTCCCCAACCCCTAGCGCCGCCGGCTTCCTCGGCTCCCCCTTGAGCGGCTGCGCATGACTCTCCCGCACCAGCCTCCAAAGCTGCTTCAGCTTCTCCATCCGAAACGCCATAAGCACCTCAAACTCTCTATCCAGTAGATGGCACAACCCACCCCCTCGATGCGACAAACAGTCCAGGCCTGCGTACCCACAATCCCGGGTACCCCGCATCTCGCGTCTGAGATGCGGGATTGTACGATGTTTGCAGAGCAACGCCTTGCTCTACAGGCTGCTGTCGGCTCGCTAAACCCAAAGCCTCTCCCACCCCCACATCGCACTCATCACATCCTTCGGCAGCGCAAATCCCATCTGGTGCGCGAGCATACAAACCTGCCCGCGATGATGCGCCTCATGCGCCACCATGTAACAAACCATCTCCATCCCCACTGGCCCCGGCCACGCCCTCGCCCATCCATCGCGCAGAAACTCCTTCACCTCGCCGTTATCCACCAGCGTCAGCATCTCCTCACAGGCAACAGCACTCTCCGCCAATCCCACCCGAGCCTCTTCCTGCGTACAGCTCGCCCACTTCAACTGCACCGGCACCCCCGCCTGCGGCGCATTCAACCGCACCCACTTCGTGCGCACATTGTGCACATGAGTAACGATCGCCGCAATCGTCCGCACCCCGCCCGCCGGCTTCGCTCTCCACGCCGCAGCATCCAACCGCTCCAGCAGCAGCTGGTTCACCCGCTCATTCACCGCAAAGATCTCCGCAGCCGACCGGGTCTTCACCACGCGCTGACTCCTCACCCGCAACACCCACCAACAAATCCGGGTGCCCCGTACCTCGATTCTGAGATGCCGGATCGCAGGATGCTCTCATGCGCACTTCAAAGCCCGCTAATTTCCCGCCCGCTCCGTCCCCGCCACAAAGCTCTTGGCATGCGCAAACTCCGGCCGCGCCGATCCCGCTCCCCCATCGGTCGACTTCAACAGTGCCGCATAATAAAACTCCGCCTTCTGCTTCTCGCCAGCAGCCTCCGCCGCCCTCCCCGCATTGAACAATCCATTCAGCCGGTTTGGACTCAGCTTCAGCGCCACCTCATACTCCGCGAGCGCCTCCTTCGGCTTCCCGAAGTTCAGCAGCATATCCGCCAGCATCTCGCGCGCCGGAATGTCCACCTCACCCTGTCCCACCTGGTCCTGCAGATCCGCCGCCGCGCGCATCGCCGTCAATGCCTCATCCCGTTTGCCCTCGGCATACGCCACCCAAGCCACCATCTCGTTGCGCTCAATCTTCGTGCCCGTTCCCTCCACCTCGTACGCGTCTTTGCCCTTGCGCGCCTCCGCCATCAACGCGTCATACGTCGCCAAATCCGCACGCGCCTTCTCCGGCTCCTTCAAGTGCCCATCCGCCACCGCGCGCAACCAGTACGCCAGCGTTGCCGTCGCCGGCCGCGTCCCCGCCACCGGCTCTATCCCCGACGCTACCTTCCACTCATGCATCTCCAGCGCATAAAACCCCGCCAGCTTCAGCCGGTAGTACGGAACCATTCCCTCCATATGCGCCGAACCGCTCTCCCCCATACCCGCGATCATCTCCAGCGGCGCGCTGCTTGCCTCCAGCTCCTTCTTCGCCTGGACATCTTTCCCGCTCTGCAAATACGCGTAGATCAAAAAGTCATACGAGTGCGGCTCATCCATCAGCCCGCTCTCCCCCCGCTTCTCAGCTGCCTGCGAAGCCGCGATCGAACCCAACTGCGACGCCTCATCCTTCGACCACAACCCCAGCCGCGAGTAGATGTGTCCCGGCATATGAAACGCATGCGGCCCCGACTGCGCAATCTCGCCATAGTGATCCGCCGCCGCCAATCCCTCCGCCGCCATCGCCGGGTTATCGCACGCATGAATGATGTAATGCACGACTCCGGGGTTATCAGGGTCCTTCACAAACAGCGGCGTCAACACCGCCATCGCCTTTCGATCCTGCGTCTGCGTCAAGTCATCCGGGGACTTCGCCGCCAGCAGCGACAGCGCATAAAACGCCCCCGCATCCACGTCGTCCGGATACTTCGCATACAACTTCCCCATCGCATCCGAGTACGCCGCAATTCGCGCCGGATACTCCTCCGTCCCCGGCTTGAAGAACTCCGCCAGTGCAGCAATGTAGTCTTTCTCCCGCTGCGTCTTCACCGGCAGCGCCTGGGCCGCCTGCATCTGCTCCCACCCCAACTTCCTCGCCTCCGCATTGGGCCGATTCCATATCTGGTGGAACGAGCTCATCGCCACACCCCAATGCGCCATCGCACACCCGGGATCGGCCTTCTCAATCCGCTCAAACTGTTTCGTCGCCTCCGCATACCAGAAGTCATGCAGCAGCGCGACGCCACGATCGAACGCCGCCTGCGTCCCCGCCGCGCAAGACACCGGAAACTTCACGGTCCCCAACCGCTCCTGCATCTGCGCCGGCGTAGCCAACGCCCCCGCCTCGGCAGAACCCATCGACATGCCACTCATCGACTGCCCACTCAAAGGCGCTGCAACCAAACACGAAAGAACCACGGGAAGAAGGGAGAAGGTCGTACACAAGTTTTTCATAGCTGAAGAATTATAAGTCGACGCACCTACCAATCGTTGACCAATCGCTCAGGCCTCTCCGCCACCATGCGACGTCTCCCGCCGTCCGCGCAGGACCGAAGCGCTCCCGCCGTCCGCGGAGGACCCGTCCGCGTAGGACCCCGCCCACACCTGGTACGTAATCTTCGGCGACTCCGTCCCCCGATGCAGCGCATTCACCTGCTCCCGAATCGCCTGGTCCGCCAGCGTCATCCGCTCCCGCGACCTGAGAAAATCCAGCCAGCTCTCCATCACAAACGTCTCGTTCAAATGCTCCGGATCGGCCGCATCCCGGTAAATCCCCCACCGCACCGCGCCCCCGCGCAACCGCACCCCTTCAAGCGCCCGCACCGCCCGCGTAAACACCGCATAGTCCTCCGCCGCCACCTTATAGTCCACCGAGATCCTCACCGGCCCATCGTCCGGATCAGGCGTAGCCGCAAACCCCGGCAGCGGCCGCTTCCACTTGTAAGGAGTCAGGTCCGGCAGCATCCCCTTCAAAATATGAATCCGCCGCGTCAACGGCAGACTCACCGCCAACCCAGCCGCCGCACAAATCAACGAAGCCTTGGTCGACGTCCGCTGCGCCACCGCTCCCCACAGCGCACTGCCCAGCGCCAGCCCGCCCTGGAACGCCATCAGGTACACGCCCAGCGCCCGCGCATAGACCCACGCCGGCACGCTCAACTGCACGCTAACATTCAGCGTCGACATCGTCGTCGTCCACGCAAATCCCGCGCCCAGCAGCGCCACTATCGCTACCCACGGCAGCGGCACCAGCGCCAGCACCACCATCGTCGCCACGTAGTACACGCCCGTTGCCAGCAGCAGCGTGTCCGCATCCACCCGCTGCCGAATCCGCCCCAGCAGCGTCGCCCCCACCACCGCTCCCACCCCCAGGCACCCATTCAGAATCCCGTACCCCATCGCCCCCTGGTGCATATCTCGCTTCGCCACCAGCGCCAGCAGCGACCACACCGAACTCACAAAAAATGTGAACGTAAACGCGCGAATCAACGGCCCCTGCAGATCCGGCGCATAGCGCAAATACCGCAGCCCCGATCGCACCGAGCCGGCAATCCGTTCCGCCGGCAGCGCACTCTGAAAGATCGGCTGCCGCTTCCACCGCCACAGAATCCAGATCACGCCCGCAAACGAAGCCGAGTTCAGCGCAAACACCCACGCCGCCCCTCTGTGAGGGATGGCATACGCCGCAATCATCAGCCCGCCCAGCGCCGGCCCCAGCGCGCGCGCAATATTATTGCTCGCCGCATTCAACGTCACCGCATTCGGAATCTCCTCATGCGGCACCAGCTCCGGAACAATCGCCTGCCACGCAGGATTGTTCATCGCCGACCCGATGTTCAACAGAAACGTAAACAGCAGCAGCGTCACCGGCGTAATCACGCCCACAAACGTCAGCACCGCCAGCACCGCAACGCTCGCCAGCATCCAGCACTGCCAGAAGATCAGCAGCCGTCGCCGCTCATAAATGTCCGCAGTCGCTCCCGCCAGCAATCCCAAAAACAGCACCGGCAAACTAGCCGCCGTCTGCATCAGCGCAATCAACAGCGGCGACGTCGTCAGCACTGTCATCAACCACGTGCCCGCCGTATCCTGCATCCACGTGCCCAGACTCGACACCGTCGACGCCACCCACCGATCCCGGAACAACGGAATCTTCAATGGACCAAATGCATTCGGTCCACCCGGAATCGGCTGCGGCGCTGTTGCTAAGTCGGTTGAATCAACGTGCCCTGTTTCGCCCACACCTCTATGATGCCACCCAGTCCTCCCTCCTCTCGCCCTCGCCGCTCGGTTTATCCTTCAGCATGGGCCACCGCTGCCGCGCACTCCTCCTTCTTCTCGCCAGCGCGGGCGCCTTCGCGCAGGAGACTACATCGTCAACGCCCGACAAACCCTCGCCGCCCGCGCAGGACCTCCCTCCCACCACCCAGCTCCTCCTCGACGTCGAGCGCAATCAGAAAGCCTGCGAGGCTGCCAACAAGGACTACACCTACCGCCTCCACACCGAGCAGCAGGAATTAGACCGCAACGGCAGGATCAAGAAGACCGAAACCACCGACTCCGAGAGCCTCACCATCGACGGCATCCGCGTCAACCGCGTCGTCGCCCACGACGGCAAGCCGCTCTCCCCCCAAGACACCCAGAAGGAGAGCGACAAGATCGATAAAGAGGTCGCCAAAGCCAAACAGCGCCGCGAGAAGCTCGCCACCGAAGGCAAGTCCACCAACGCTCACGGCGACGACCTCCTCACCGTCTCCCGCATCCTCGAACTCGGCACCCTCTCCAACCCGCGCCGCATCGATCTCAACGGCCGCCCCACCATCGTCCTCGACTACGCCGGCACTCCCAACGCCAAAACCCACAACGAATTCGAGAAGGTCTTCCGCGATCTCGTCGGCACCGTGTGGGTCGACGAACAGGACCGCGTCCTCGTTCGCGGTCAGGGCCACTTCCTCCACGACTTCAAAGTCGGCGGCGGCCTCGTCCTCAACATACATCAGGGCTTCAGCTTCGACTTCGCCGCCACCCACATCACCGACAACATCTGGCTACCCGCCACCCTCAACGCCCAGGGCAGTGGCCGCCTCCTGCTTTTCGATGGCATCAACGGACGCTTCCACCTCATCGCATCCAACTACAGAAAATTCCACACCAAATCCACCGTCATCGACTCCAACCGCCTCATCGGCCCGGACGGTCAGCGCCTCCCCGACCCCACGTCACCCTCCTCCACGCCCCCACAGCCTTAAATGCAAAAGAGAAGAGCACAGCTCTTCCCTTTTGCTCAGTGAACAAAACTCACCCACCGGTCAAACCCCTTAGCCGAAGCTTAGAGAGGTTGAACGTCGGACGCCTGCCACCCCTTCGGTCCCTTTACTACGTTGAACTGAACGGCCTGGCCCTCTTGCAGACTTTTGAAACCATTGGAGTTGATCGCCGAATAATGCACGAACACGTCTTCACCATTCTGACGGCTGATGAAGCCAAATCCCTTGGCGTCGTTGAACCACTTCACTGTTCCCTGTTCCATGTCTCGTAAATCCTTGTGATTGACTTTGACGCTGAATCCAAATGGGTATTCGGCTACCGCTGATGCAGAAACCAATCTGTTTCAAACGATTGAGAAATGTTAGCACGAAGGTCGAATTTTCCACCGAAAAAATTGCGAAAAGGTTGTTGTTTGCACTAGGAACAGTGCAACTATTCGCGCGATTCTCACAGTCTATCCCTTCTGCTCTCCCAAATGAGCTTCAACAATCTCCTCCGCCGCCCGCAAAACCTGCTCCAGACTCATCGCCGTCGAATCCAGAATCACTGCGTCCTCCGCCGCCCGCAGTGGAGACTCCGCTCGATTCCGGTCACGCGCATCCCTCTCCTTGAGTTCGCGGATCACTGCCTCCTCCGTAACCTCCGCCTGCGCCGGCACCCCCTGCCGATACCGCCGATTCCCCCGCACCTCCGGCGCCGCATCCAGAAAGATCTTTACCTCCGCATCCGGAAACACCACCGTCCCGATATCGCGGCCCTCCATCACCACACCACCCGCATCCCCCAGCAACCGCTGCTGCTCCACCATCCACTGCCGCAGCCGCGGATGCACCGACACCCGCGAAGCCGCCGCCGTCACATCGGTATCCCGCACCCTGCGCGACACATCCACTCCATCCAGCAGCACCAGATTGCCCTCCAGCTGCGGCTTCAGCGCAATGCGCGTCCGTTCCGCCAGCTCCAGCAACTCCGGCTCCTCGTCAAAACTCAAATCATGGTCGATCGCCTTCAGCGCCAGCGCTCGATACATCGCCCCGGTCTCCAGGTTCAGAAACCCGAACCGTCGCGCCAGGTGCGCCGCCAGCGTGCTCTTGCCCGCCCCCGCCGGCCCATCAATCGCAATCACCGGCCGCGCCCGCCGTGCCTTGCTCTCAGCGCCCGCGCCGCCGGCCGATTCCGTTCCTGATCCACTCTTGGCTCCCGTGGGGGTTGAAGGCACGTTCATCTCCAACTCCTATGCCCCAGGCTTTCTGCGAAACGACGGCTTCGCTCCACCCGGCCCGCTCCGCTTCGCACCGGACCCACCTGTCTTGCCACCAAACTTCGGCTTGCCGCCAAAGCTCTTCCGCTTCGCCCCATCACCCTCGCTCTTCGGAACCCACGGCTCCTTCGTAAATGGACGCGTATGCGCATCCGCAGCCCGCGGCTTATACGGCCGCTTCGGCAACGACCGCTCCACCGTCGACTCACCACCACCCGCCTCAACCCGCGGCGTATACGCCTTCTTCATGAACGGCCGCGTCCCGCCCTCACGCGCCTTATACGGACGCTTCGGGAACGGCTTGCCCCCGCCTTCCTTCCCCGCAAAACCCTTCGCCGCAAAATCACGAGGCTTGAACGCAGCCCGCTCGCCGCCACCCTCTTCCGTCCTCGGTGTGTAAGGACGCTTCGCATACGGCTTGGCTCCACTTTCACTCGGGCGCGGCGTATACGGCCGCTTCGCAAACGATCCCTCACCGCCCTCAGCACCACGAGGCGCGTAAGGACGCTTCGCATACGGCTTGGCCCCACCCTCCTCCGTGCGCGGCGCATATGGTCTCTTCGCAAACGGCTTTGCACCGCCTTCAGCATCGCGCTTCACATACGGCCGCTTCGCTCCGAACCCGCCGCCCTTCGCGACCCGATCCTTGCTCTCAAAGCTGCGAGGCTTGAACGTCGCCCGCTCGCCGCCCTCTTCCGTCCGAGGCGTATAGGGCCGCCTCTCAAACGACTTGGTCGCCGACCGTGGCGGAGTCCGCCGTTCTACCGGCAATCCAGCTTGCTCGCGCGCACCCAGCGGCGCGCGATCCTCCGGAGCCGGCCGCCGAAACTTCGTAAACCCATCCGCCTTGGCCGCCGCCCCAGGCCTCCCAGCCGCAGCCGCCCGCGGCTTCCGATCCTCGTCCCACGGCTTGGTGAACGTCTTCTTCGCCCCACCAGCCCGCGCCGGCGCCGCTCCATCCTTCTTGAACGGCCGCCGATCCTTATCCGTCTTCCCATCCAGCCGCGCCCCAAACCGTGCCGACGGCTTCACCGGCCCAGCCCCCGGACGCTTCGCCGCGAACCCGCCTGCCGCACGCCCAGCCGCAATGCTCTTCCCCGCAGGCTTCCCACGGAACTCGCTCGCAACCTTGCCTTCGCTCGCAAAGCTCTTGATCCGCCCTGTCCCAATCTTCTTCGGACGCTCCACCACCGCAACCGGCTCCTCGCCCTCCAGCGCAGCCTCATCCGCACTCGCCGCCGCAGCCACCGGCAGCCCTCCCGGAATATGCAACAGCGTCTTGCCCTCGATCACCACCGTCTCCAACTGCCGCGCACCCACCAGTGCATGCAGCACCTCGCGCACCCGCGACCGCGCCGTCAGTGGCGACAAGAACGTAGTCACCTCTTCTTCCGTCGCCGCAAACACCTGCGCCAGGTAAAGCGACACCAGCGCCGACAGCGCCGTAGGCTGCCCCGCATTCGCGCCCGCCTTAATCGCCTTGGTGAATCTGCGAGACGTCAGCTCCCACAACGTCGATCCCTCCCCTTGCGCGAGCAAAGGGATAACTCGCAGCTGCGACCAAAGCTCCGTCAGCGAACGCAGAATCGCCGCCTCCGTCACCTCGCGCCCCAACTCCTGCGCAACCTCTGCAGCTGACACCGGCCCGCGTTCCGCCACCACCTCATACACCTTCAACCCCAGCGGCGAAACCTTCACCGCGCCCGAAGTCGACGGCGGCTGCTTCCACGCCTTATCGCCCCTCATCGTGAACACAAAGCTGAACACCTGCGCGCTCACCACAAAGTCCGGCGCATCGCCGGGCACGCCCAGCAAATTCAGCGGCAGCGCCAATCCCTCGCCCACCAGCCGCGCCACCAATCCCCGCGCAGCCTCTGTCTCCGCGAACGTAGGAGCAGCCTTCGCCACGCCCAGCGTTGCCTCTACCAGCGAAGGCGCCGGCACCGGCAGTTGCGACCCGCGCGGCGTAAACATTACCAGGCCGCGTTCGTTGATCCAGTCTCGCGCCGCTTCCAGCGTCAGCAACGGCTCGCTCGTCTGCTTCCATGCTGCCGCGCGCGCAGCCCCAAGCTGCATGTCATTAAACTCCGGTGTTGTACTCAAAATCGCCTCTATCGTTTTCTGCTACGCCTTTTACGCGCAGCTTCCGAGGTACCACGCAGAGAATAGACCTCAGTTCGCAGTGCTGTCATCGGAGAAAATCCTGTGAAGTGCGGGCTTGGTAGCGCCTATATACGCTGAAACGCCCGTTGGATGTCTCTTAGAGAATACCGCAATGCGATCGGTCTGCCGTGCGGACAGCTCATCGGATGCTCAGTTTTCCCCAATTCCCGCAATAACCAGTCAATCTTCGCCGGCTCCAGCACCATATTCACCTTGATCGCCGCATGGCACGCAATCGACGCCGCAATCCGCGTCCTTCTCAATTCCTCGTTCTCCACCTGCGCCGACTTCTCCGTCACCCCCAGCACCTCCTCCAGCACCCGCTCTAACTCCTTCCCCTCCAACCCCACAGGAGTCGCCTTCACCGCCAGCGTCCGAGGCCCAAACGGCTCGGCCTCAAACCCATTCCTCTCCAGCTCTTCCGCGATCGCCGCAAACGTCACCATCTGCTCCGGCAGCAACTCCACCAGCACCGGCATCAACAGCCGCTGCCGCTGCACCGCCTCCACCTGCCGCTCGCGCAGAATCTTCTCAAACAGCACCCGCTCATGCGCCACATGCTGATCGATAATCCAAAGCCCCTCCTCATTCACCGCCAAAATAAACGAGTCCCTCAACTGCCCCAACGGCTTCAACGAGGCCAACCCATTCAAGTTCCCGCCACCATCCTCAACACCCTCACCATTCCGGGTGCCCCAGGTCTTGCTTTCGAGACCTGGGTTCGCAGGATCTTCGTACCCCACCGCCATCCCCGGCCCACTAAACCCCAACCTCCCCGGCGACGCAGGCACCAACCTCTCCCTCAACTCAAAGCTAGCCACATCCCCCGGCTCAATCGCGCCTTCACTCTCCTCCACCATCAACGCGCGCGGTTCAAACACCGCACCATCCACACCCGGCAGCGGACTCACATCCACCATCAACGACTCGCTAGCCCGCGCTCCCCCACTCAGCGCCTGATAAAAACTAGCCGCCGGCCGTGCCTGCATCAGCGCCGTCCGCACCGAGTCCCGCACAAAATCATGCACAAAACTTCCCTGCCGAAACCGCACCTCCGTCTTCGCCGGATGCACATTCACATCTACCTCCTGCGGCGGCATCTCCAGAAACAGCAACACCACCGGAAATGATGTCGGCGGAATAATATTCCGATACGCCTCGTTGAACGCATGCAGAATCAGCTTGTCGCGAATCAGCCGCCCGTTCACAAACACGTAAATCGAATTCCGATTCAGCTTCTGCAACTCCGGCTTACTCACAAAACCACGTAGCCTTACAAACCCCGGCTCCGGCGCCGCATAATCCTGCTCCCTCTTCCACGGCGGAGGCTCCGGCAATCCCGCCCGCGCAAAATCAATCTCTGCCGCCACCGGGATCAAGCTCTCAAACGTCTCGCGCCCAAAGATTTGATAAAGCCTCTCCCCAGCATTCGCCACCGCCGGCGCAATCAACAACGCCTGTGTAGCCGAATGCAACTCAAAGTGCTTCGTCGGATGCGCCAGCGCATAGTGCGTCACCAACGCAGCCACATGCCCCAGCTCCGTCTGCTCCGCGCGCAAAAACTTCCGCCGCGCCGGCGTATTGAAAAACAAATCCCTTACCGCAATCGTTGTCCCCTCAGGCAGCCCCGCATCCTCCACGCGCAACAAATTCCCGCCGGCAATCTCCAGCACCGTGCCCACTTCATCCTCCGCCGCGCGCGTCTCCAGACTCACCCGCGCCACGCTCGCAATCGAAGGCAGCGCCTCCCCGCGAAACCCCAGCGTCGCAATACTCAACAAGTCATCCGACGACCGCAGCTTCGACGTTGCATGCCGCTCAAACGCCAGCAGCGCATCGTCTCTTCCCATTCCGTGGCCATTGTCAACGATGCGAATCAGCTTCCGCCCACCCGCCTCAATCTCCACCCGAATCCGTGTAGCCCCCGCGTCCAGCGAATTCTCCAGCAACTCCTTCACCACCGAGGCAGGCCGCTCCACCACCTCACCAGCAGCAATCTGGTTCGCCACCTGGTCCGAAAGAACCCGTATCTTACCCATGACAACAAGATACGAGATGCGAGGCTCGAGATGCGAGAAAGGCTTCGAAAACCCGCTCATCGAGCAGCGGCAGCAACGGTTTCCTCAGCCTGCTGCAACCTCAGCGCCCAGATCTCGCCTCTGCTCTTTCGAATCTCGTATCTCCGTATCTCCGGATCTCGTATCTCTTATCGATCCCCCGCCCGATGCAACCTCATAAAGTTCGTCGCCCCGGTCTTGGTCGCCGTCCCCGCCACGATCCCCACAATCTGCTGCGGCTTCAAATACCCGCGCTCTTCCAGCATCTCTTCCGCCATCGACACCAGCGTATCCGTCCCCACAAACCGCTCGCAATGGATCCCCACCGTGCCCCACAACAGCATCGACCGATGCACCACTTCCTCAAACGGGCTCAGCGCAAAGATCGGCGAATCCGGCCTGTACTTCGACAGCAGCCGCGCCGTGTTCCCACTCTCCGTAAAGATCGCGATCGCCGCCAGATCCAAATCCTGCGCAGAGTGCGCCATGCATTCGCAGATCGTCTCCGGCACCGTCAGGAACGTGCGCTTTCCCTCAGCCGCATGGCGCGGGACAAGCCTCTGCCCCTGCCCCAGCATCTGCTTCTCCGTCTCCACGATGATCTTGCTCATCATCGCCACAGCTTCCACTGGATACTTGCCTGCCGCACTCTCCGCCGATAGCATCACCGAATCGCTTCCGTCGTAGATCGCATTCGCCACATCCGATGTCTCCGCCCGCGTCGGCCGTGGGTTTTCAATCATCGACTCCAGCATCTGCGTCGCCGTAATCACCGGCTTCCGATACTCCGCCGCGCGCCGAATAATATGTTTCTGAATCGCCGGCACGCGCTCCGGCGGAACCTCCACACCTAAATCCCCGCGCGCCACCATGATCCCATCGGCCGCTTCCAGGATGCTGTCCAGATGGTCCACCGCCTGCGGCTTCTCCAGCTTCGCAATCACCCACGCATCCGATCCCAGCTCCTTGATCCGCCGCTTCACATACAACACATCCTCAGCCGTCTGCACAAACGACACCGCCACCGTGTCCGCGCCCGCCTTCAAACAAAATTCAAGATCAATCTCGTCCTTCTCCGTCAGCGACGGCACCTTGATCGCCACGCCCGGCAGATTGATCCCCTTGTTCTCCCCCAGCATCCCGCCGTTGACGATCTCCGTCACCACATCAGCGCCCGCGATCTCCACCACCCGCAGCTCGATCAATCCATCCGACAACAAAATCTGATCGCCCGGCCTTAAATTCTCCGCCAGCGTCGTGAACACCGTGCTCACACGCTCCACCGTTCCCTCAATCGTCTCAGGAGTAATCACCAGCCGCTTGCCCGCCGTCAGAAGCACCGGCTTGTTGCCCACCAGCTTCCCCGTCCGAATCTTCGGCCCCTGCAGATCCGCAAGAATGCAGATCGGCTTGCCCTCTTCCTTCGCCACCTTGCGCACCATCGCGATCAGTTCAGTCTTCTGCTCGTGCGATCCATGCGAAAAATTCAGCCGCGCCACATCCAGCCCCGCCCGCACCAACTCCCGAAACGTAGCCTCGGTGTTCGACGCAGGTCCCAGCGTTGCCACAATCTTTGCCCGTCGTCCGCCGCTCGGCGTCGTCAATCTTTCCCGTACATCCATTCCTGCATCATCCTTCCAGTCCAACCCCTGAGATCAACTCCCCAGTCCAGACTTCCAAGCTTAGACCGCAAACGTTTTCTCTCTGTCAGTCAGCAATTCTACCTGTACCACCCCGGTGCAGTCGCGGCAGCAGTCCCGGCAGCTTGCTCAAGAACTCCGAAAGCTCCGGATCTCTCCGCCCCGGCCCCTGCGCCGCCCGCTGCGCATTGAACTCCGCGCCCAGCAACACGCTCAGTGCAATGATGTACAGCCACGCCATCAGCGCAATCGCTGCACCCAGCGATCCATACACCCGCGAATAATCCGCAAAGCGCGTCACGTAATACCCAAACAGCAGCGTCGTCACCAGCCAGAACACCGTCGCCAGTGCCGCTCCCGGCAGACTCGCGCGCCAGCTCCAGTCCCTGCGCAGAATCCCCCACGGCTCGCGCAGCAGCGGCTCCAGGTGTTCCCGCATGTGCTTCGTCAGATCCGTTCCCAGGTGATAGATCACCGCGATAATCCCCACACTGCCCGCAAACGCAATCGTCCACCGCATCACGGACGAGATCACCAGCACCGGCACGCGCAGCGCCGGCGTCACCTCTCCCGCTAGCCACTGCGAGATGAAATGGCCAAACACTACCAGCGCACTCGCCGCCGCCAGCGGCACCAGCGATAGCGGTACCAGCGCCAATGACCGAACCCTCCGCGGCCAGAAGCTTGCCCGCGTCAAAGGCAGCTCATACGCCCGCCGAAATCCCTCCATCAGCGTCGACACCACGCCCGACGCACCAACCACGCTCACCACCGCATCCACCAGGAGCGCCCTCACCGTATGCGCGCTCGTGCGTACCGGCGAAAAATAAATCCCCAGCAACGGACTCACATCCGGCGGCAACACCTGGTTGAAGAACTGCGCCACCTGCATTCGCAGCGGCGTCGTATCGGGAACGAAGCTGATGAACGCCGCCGCCACAATCAGCGCCGGAAACAATGCCACCATCGCCGAATACGCAGTCGCCTGCGCCACCGTCAGTGCATCATGCTCCACCGCCGCCAGGGCCGCACGGCGCACCATCTGCGCCGTGCGCAGCGCCGCCCCCGGCCATTCCCTCCACCCGCGCGGCTCCAACCTCTCGCCCGTTACAACGTCCATCCGAGCCTCGTGCGCTTACGGCTTCCACTTGTTCAGAAACTCCGTCACCGACGACGCTTCCATGTGCCGCATGTCCGCAAACTCATTGGTCTGCGCATACAACACCTTGCCATGCGCATCCAGCACCGACAGCGCGGGAACGCCCTTCGACACCGGCACTCCGTACTGATGCGCTATCTCCAAATTCGCATCCATGTGTCCAATGTTCACATCCACCAGGATGAAGTTCTTCTCCAGCAACTCCGCGTTCGGGCTCTGGTGAAAATAAATGTTCAGCACCTGGCAATCCCCGCACCAGTCCCCGCCAAAATCCAGGATCACCCGCTTATGCGTCTTGCGCGCCTCTTCCAGCGCCGCGTGAATATCCGCCTGCGCCGCATCCACCGTTGGATAGATGTGCGCATGTCCCGGCACAACCTGCGCCTGCGCTCCAACACCCAACCCCAACGCCATACCCGCCGCAATCAAACCCATCCGAAGCTTTCCTGCTGTCATCACCGTCTCCTTGTGCAACTACATCCATCATCCGTCAGGTTGCGTCCGCATCCAAGCCCAAAATCAAGGAACGCCCCCACGCGCCCTCCCCGCGCATCCAATTCCTCATGGAAATCGAGCAGCGTCCACCCAACCAGCCGAACTTCCTGCTCGTGGTCATCCTTTTCGGCGTCGCCCTGATCGTGATCTTCATCCTCGCGTGGCTCTTCATCCGCTTCGACGGAAAACACCTCACCTTCCGCCACCACCCCGCGCACCCCACCTCGCAACTCATTCTCCCCGCACCGTCAACATCCGCGCAGCTCAGCGACCCTACTCGTCGCTCTCCCGCAACTGCGCCAATATGCTGAAGTCCTCCAGCGTCGTCGTGTCGCCCTTCACCTCGCCCGTCGTCGCCAGCTCCCTCAACAGCCGCCGCATAATCTTCCCCGACCGCGTCTTCGGCAGCCGCTGAATAAATCGCAGATCATCCGGTCGCGCCAGCGGCCCAATCTCCTTGCTCACCCACTGCCGCAGCTCCTGCTTCAACTCCTCGCTCGGCGCATGACTTTCTTCCAGCGTCACAAACGCAGCAATCGCCTGCCCCTTCGCCTCATCCGGCCGACCCACCACCGCGGCCTCGGCCACCCCCGCATGTCCCACCAGCGCCGACTCGATCTCCGCCGTCCCCAGTCGATGCCCGCTCACATTGATCACATCATCCACCCGCCCCATCAGCCAGTAATACCCGTCCTCGTCGCAGCGCGCTCCATCGCCCGTCACATAAACATTCTTCTTTCCTGGGAAGTAGGTTGCGTCATACCCCGCAGCATTTCCCCAGATGCTTCGCGCTATCGCTGGCCACGGCCGCGTGATCCGCAGCAACCCTCCATGCCCCGCCTCCACCGGCTCCCCCGTCTGCGACACGATCTCCGGCACCACCCCAAAGAATGGCCGCGTTGCCGACCCAGGCTTCGTCGCCACCGCTCCCGGAATCGGCGCAATCATGATCGCTCCCGTCTCCGTCTGCCACCACGTGTCCACAATCGGGCAGCGCTCCTTGCCAATCTCCCGGCGATACCACATCCACGCCTCGGGATTGATCGGCTCGCCCACCGTCCCCAGCAACCGCAGGCTGCTCAGATCATGCTTGTGCACCCAGTCCGTACCCCACTTCATGAACAACCGCACCGCCGTAGGCGCCGTATAAAAAATACTCACCTTGTGCCGGTCAATGATCTTCCAGAACCGGTCTCTCTCCGGAAAGTTCGGCGCACCCTCGAACATCATCACCGTCGCGCCATTCTGCAGCGGCCCATACACCACGTAACTATGTCCCGTCACCCATCCAATATCCGCCGTGCACCAGTACACATCCTCGTCCCGCAGATCGAAGACATACTTGCTCGTCAGGTACGTCTGCACCGCATATCCACCCGTCGTATGCACCAGCCCCTTCGGCTTACCCGTCGTCCCGCTCGTGTACAGGATGTACAGCGGATCCTCTGCATCCATCCACTCCGCCGCACACTCGCTTCCCTGGAACGCCAACATCTCCGCATCCAGCCAGTGGTCGCGCGTCGGCTGCATCGCAACCGGTGATCCCGTCCGCCGATGCACCAGAATCTTCTCCACCGTCGGACACAGCGCGACGGCCTCATCCACAATTGCCTTCAACTTGATCTCAGCTCCGCGACGATACAAACCATCCTGGCTGATCACCAACCTGCACTGCGCATCATTGATCCGATCCGTCAGCGCCTGCGCTCCGAACCCGCCAAACACCACCAGGTGCACCGCCCCAATCCGAGCACACGCCAGCAGCGCGATCGCAAGCTCCGGGCACATCCCCATGTAAATGGCGACGCGATCCCCCTTCTTCGCGCCCAGCGACTTCAAAACATTGGCGAACGCCTGCACCTGCTCATGCAGTTCGGCGTAGCTCAGCCGCCGCACCTCAGGCACCCCATCCGCGTCGCAAGGCTCGCCCTCCCACACCAGCGCAACTTTATCCCTGCGCGCACCCTTGGCATGCCGATCCACACAGTTGTGCGACAGGTTCAGTTTCCCGCCCGTAAACCACTGCGCGTGCGGCCCACTCTCATCCAGCACCCGCTGCCACGGCGCAAACCACTCCAGCTCCCCCGCCGCCTCGCCCCAGAACCCCTCCGGGTCGTCCACACTGCGCGCATACATCCGCTCATACGCCGCCATGCTTCCCAACCGCGCCTTGGCCGCAAATTCGGCCGGCGGCGGAAACACCCGCAGCTCGTGCATGTGCGTTTCGAAAAGATCTGTACTTAAATTTAAAGTCACTCCATCCTGCGGCATCGTCTCATTCCCTCCAGAGTCCGAATCGCGAGCAGGATCGCGACACGCGGCACAGCACCCAACATCCTTAAACTACCCCAGAAAACTCCCTCCCACTTCCCCGGAAATCACTTAACCTTCAGCCACTGGCACGAACCAGGCTACCCCTGCAGAGCACAGGGCATACCATGGCATCATCGTGGACTTCTTCTCCAGCGCGCTCATCGGCGTCTTCCTCGGCTTCGTCTTCGGCGTCGGCTGCGCCCTGGCCGTCATGTACTCCATCTTCATGGGAGGCTACCGCGCCGCCATCAAAGACGCGCTCCTCCCCACGCCCCCCCAACGTCTCCTCGCCGCCCGCGCCAAATACCTTCCCACCCCAACGGCTGCCCCGCCCAGCGACCACCCCGCCCGCAACTAGCCCCGCGCCGCCACTTCCCGCCGCAGCGTCTGCACCTCCGTCGTCAACTCCGCTAGCGCCCGCACAATCTCCTGCCGCTGCAGGTCATCGCTCGACAGCTTCTTCCCCTCCACAAAAAACGTCCCATTCGGCTCCAGCACGCACGTCTGCACATCCCCCGGATCGTTGAACCCGTTCTTGTTCAGCACCGACACCAGATCCTCGTGCGTCAACGACTGGTTCTTCAACTCCGCCTCGTCCACTACTCCGTTGCGTATCAATGTCGCCGACTTGCCTGCCAGCAACTCCGTCGCCTTCGGAGCGCGATATAACACCCACGCCACCACCCAGTTGATCGTCAGCAGCGAGAAGGCCCCCACCAGCCCGCCGGTGATCGAGTTGTCGTCCCCGATCATGGCATTCTGTACCGTGTTGGATAAACTCAGCAGCACCACCAGATCGAACGGGTTCAACTGCGCCAGCTCGCGCTTCCCGAAGATCCTCAGAAACACCACCAGGAACAGGTAAACAATTACCGGACGAAGAATCTTCTCCACCAACGGTAGTTGCATCGAAAACATGTCGTGGGACAGCGTATGCGTTAGCTCGTGCATCGAGAGTATCTCCAATGGCCACAGGGCCGTTTCAGCCCCGCTCCGGGCATAATTTGCGGGTACCTTTGTGCTATCCTAACTGCCACGGGGATCGTGGCTGTGAACCATTCCGACCTCCCCATTCGACTTGCTGTATTTCTTCTCCCGTACGCGCTAGCCCAGTAAAGTCTCCGACCCACGGAGCACCTAAATCCTGCTTATTCGCCTCGAGATTCTTTCCGTATGCGATAAGTTACTTTTGGATCAGCTGCGTTCACGCTAGTAGCTAACTCGCCAATGAGAAGAAAGATGCACAGTGCCGACATACACCACATCTTCAATCTTCGCAGTGATTGTTAGCGAAATTCTTCTGTTATGCTCTGGATACTCTTTCCCATGAGTGCTACCCCCTGCACCCTTATCAGTGCAAAGTTGAGGACTGAATTCTAAAATGGCTAAGCCACTTCGTAGCGACGATCCCAATCCACCTAGTGTCCAGTTCCGCGACTTCGGTGTTCTTAATGACGGCCAGCGCAGCAAGGGTGCTGCTGCCGCCTCCATTGCGATCAATGTTACCCTCCTGGCCATCGTGGTCATCTTGGGCATTGTCATCAAGACCAGCCCCACGGTCGCCAAGGAAGTCGCTGTCCTGACCCTCCCCCCGCCGCCGCCGCCTGAGAAGCCCATCCCCAAGCCGCCACCGATCAAGATCAAGCCAGTTCCCCCCATGCCGGTGCCGCCGCCCAAGATCAAGCTGCCCACCCCGCCGCCCATGCCGGTTCCCCCCGACATGAAGCCGCTGCCCACGCCGCAGCCCAAGCCCGTTCTCGCTCCGCCGACGCCCCCCAAGGCCGTCACGCCTCCGCCCGCGCCCGTCAAGGTTAACCTCGGCGTCGCTTCGGCAGCCTCGGTTCCCAACCATGACCTTCACCCCAGCGCTGTTCGGCTCGGTGTCGCTGCCAACCCGCTCAAGCCCCTCGATGGCCCGGCCGTCTCCAACGTCAGCCTCGGCAATGCCGGTATGCCGGGCATGAACAAGGGCAACACCGGCAACGGCCCTCCGGCTACTGCGGTTAACCTCGGTTCCGGCTCCCCCAACGGCAAGATGGGTGGTAAGGATAACGCAGCCCAGCCCGTTCGCGGAGTCGCGCTCGGCTATGGCACCGGTCCCGCAACCGCCAAGAACTACGCCCCCGTCAAGCCCGTTGGCCTCGGGACACCTCCACCTGCGGCCGCCGAACGGCCCTCCATGGCTGCTTCTTCCATCTCGGCCGCAACTCCGCCCAAGATTACCTTCAAGCCGGAGCCCGTCTATACCGAGGATGCCAAGGAGCACCACATCGAGGGGGATGCCGTCGTCAAGGTCGTCTTCCGCGCCAATGGCAGCATCGAAGTCATCGGCCTGGTTCGCGGTCTCGGCCATGGACTCGACGATCCCGCCCTCCAGGTCGCCCGCGGCATTCGCTTCCACCCCGCGCTCAACGCCGCCGCCGAGCCCGTCGACTTCCCCACCAACGTTATTATTCACTTCGTGATTAATAACTAACTCGTATGCCGCCGCTACTATTTGGTACAAGCTTTTGGAACTTCAGGATATTCTAAAGTCATATCAGCATAAAGCCAGACAGGCGTTCGTAACCAAACGTAGTCTTTTTCCAGAATTTAGAAAGGGTCACCCACAGAGGTGACCGCACTAGCCAAGGAGCCCCCGAATCCTATGAACCTCCCGTCTAAACTGACCGCCGCCGTGGCTTTCACTCTCCTGGTCGCATCGGCCCTGCCCGCTGCCGCCTTCTCCAATAAGAAGGTGGACGCAGACTCCCCCTTTGCGCGCAAGCTCACGCCGGCCCAGAATGAACTGGTCAATAAGGCCATCGTCCGCGAGGCCGTCATCATCAAGACCCTCCGCGAGCGCAGCCCCATCGTCGAAACCTATATCCAGAACATGCGTCCCGACCCCGTCATGGGTCAGACCGTCGATAGCGATGCCCACTACCTGGCTCGCGTCGACTTTGGCAAGGTCATCGGCGAAAACGGCTTCCTCGCAGGCGGCGACCAGAAGAAAGGCCGCTTCAAGCACTCCCTCGGCTACATCACAGGCCTCTCCAAGGACCTCGGCCTCCGCTACAACGAAGCCGGCTTCGTCCGCATGATCGTCATCGATAGCACTGGCTTCGATCGCCAGCACTATCAGTTTGCCTTCCTGCGCAACGACTTCCTCGGTACCGTCCCCACCGTGGTCTTCGACGTCCAACCCATCAAGAAGGTTCCGGGCCGCTTCTTCGGCCGTATCTGGGTTGAGCGCAACGGCGGCAACATCGTCCGTTACGACGGCGACCTGGCCGGCGGCGAGAAGGACAACATCAATCAGTACTTCCACTTCAACTCCGTCCGCACCAACGTTCAGGACGGTCTCTGGCTGCCTACCGCCTCCTATATCGAAGAAACCGACCCCAAGAGCCCCTCGCATAGCCTCAAGTTCAAGGCCATCAACCAGATCTGGGGCTACTCTCTGAAGGTTCCTGCCAAGGAAGAGGATCAGGCCGACATCGAAGTCGAGGGTGCAACCGACGAGAGCGCCCAGAACGGCAACCTCAGCCCCCTGGCCGCCCAGCGCCAGTGGATTCAGCAGGCTGAAGACAACGTCATCGACCGCCTCTTCTCAGCTGGCCTCATCGACGCCCCCAGCGACTTCGACAAGGTTCTCGCCCTCCTGGCCAACAACATCCTGGCCTACAACCAGATCCCCATCGATCGCCCCATCCGCGTTCGCACCCTGCTCACCGCTCCTCTTGAGTCGGTAGCCGTCGGTAACACCGTTCTGGTCTCCAAGGGTCTGGTCGACACCACCGCCGTCGTCACCGCGGACGGTGCCCAGCAGATGGGCAACCTCAATGCCCTTCTCGCCTTCCAGGTCGCCCATGTCGTCCTCGGGCATCACATCGACACCAAGTTCGCCTTCAGCGATCGCCTCCTCTTTCCTCCTGAGTCGGCCTTCGCCAAGCTCCCCCTCTCCCATACCGATGCCGATGACCTCGAGGCCGCCAAGAAGACCCTCGAACTCCTCAGCGTCAAGGACCTCGCGGATGGCCAACAGTACTTCGGCCTGTACCTGCAACAGCTGCAGGCTCGCCTGAAGGGTCTCAAGGCCCTCACCAACCCCCAGCTCGGCGACAGCCTCGTCAAGACCGACGGAACCTTCTGGCTCCAGGCCATCATCTCCAAGTCTCCCAAGCTCAACAACACCGACCTCAAGCAACAGGCGGCTGAGCCTCTCAACGCCTTCCTCCGCAACGATCCCTGGACCGACCAGGTCATCAAGCTCAATGCAGCCGTTGAACCCCTCCTCAGCGCTCGCGACAAGCTCCCCTTCGAGATCACCCCCGTCTCGGTCAACCTGGCCTACTGGAAGCCCGCTCCTGAACCCGATGCAACCTCCGGCGCAGCCGCTCCGGGAGCTGCTCCTGCCGCTCAGCCCCAGCCGTGATCCCTTCCACATTGCCTTGGGCCAGGTAACTAATCAGTCACTCCAACCAACGGCACTCACGCTTCCAGTGAGTGCCGTTTTCCGATAGGATCACCACAACCCTCTTCCCCTTAAGAGCGTCTTATGCTCTTAAGAGAAGCATCAATCAACAACGATTTTGTCTCCATCAGGTTCGCCCAAACTATTGGAATCATGAGGATATCCTCAAATAATGCTGGTATTCCCAGCACAACTTCAAATACACTGAAGTCGAACCGAACCCATACCCCGGCCAATGGAGGCCATCCATTGAAACGAATTGCTCTCACTCTGGCTATGTTGGCTGCTAGCTCTTCTTTTGCTCTCGGACAGGCTATTCCCGCTGCGACCCGCAAGATCGATATTCAGGCGGGCGGGTTGTTTACCTACGCCGTCCCCGACTACACTCCGCAAAACGCCATAGGCTATGGCATCTTCGGGGATGTGGACTTCACCCGCCACTGGGGCGCCGAATTAGCATTCAATTCCATCGAAATCCTCCAGCACTCCCCCGCCAAGGAGTGGACGTTTGAGTATGGTGTCCGTTACCACCGTGACTACGGTCGTTACAGCCCCTATCTCAAGGCCTCGGGAGGCTATGGTCAATTCAATTTTGCCCCCGTTTTCTACCAACATGGCACGGACGACGACTATAACCTCATATCCTTCGGAGGCGGCGTGGACATCGCCTTGACCAATCGCCTCGGCATTCGCGCCGGAGCCGAATATCAGCGCTGGTTCACCGGCTCGGTCGTAGGCCCCCCGGGCAGCGGTGGCCCCGGACAAGACGTCTACCTCCCCGACGGCCTTACCCCCGCCCTCTTCCAGGTCGGCGTAACCTATCACATCACGGGCAGCGAAAAGATCCAGTAACTGCACCCTCACCCATCTGCCTGGAAAGCGGGAACGGGTGATTTGCATGGGCTTACCCCACGCAAATCACCCACCTCCGACTCTCCAGGCATTTCTGTTTGCAGAGCGGGTAAGGCCAGATGCGGGATCCAAGACGCGAGATCCGAGATGCGAGGTCCCAGATCCGAGATCCCGGATGCGAGATCCAAGACGCGAGAGGCGATGGCCGACAGCAACAAGCCCGCATCCTCCCTCCTGCCCGCCGCGCCAGCCCGCAGCAACCTCCGCCACCCCACCTCCACCTCTCAGCGCCCTCACCCTACCGCTCGCCCTCTGACGCACCCTCCCAGACCACATTCTCCTCGCCAGGGCGGCTCCCTGCCCGCCACGCAGCCCCTTGCAACCCTACCCACCACTGCTCGTCCTGCCCTCCCTCCCCTCCCGCATCTCGCACCTCACTCCCTCCCCACCAAACAAAACGGCCCAGCCATCAGGCTGGGCCGTTCGCGTCCTATCCTGCGGACTAGAAGTGGTAGGCAACACCAATCGACGGCGTCATCAAGATGTAGTAACGGTTGGTGGTAAACAGACCATCCGTCGCGCCGAACGTCGGTGCCTTCATAATGAACCCGCGATACTCTGCCCGGATGTCCCAGCTGGGGCTGAGCTCATACGCCGCTCCACCGCCAAACAGACCGCCGATCTGCAGATCCTGCTTCAGACCCTTCTGGGTCGTCCCGTTGTCCAGGATGGGCGTAAAGATCTCCACGCCACCGCCGCCTTCCAGGAACGGGTTCCACCGCTTGTAGGTCCGCTGGTACACATACGCGGCGGTGATCTCCTGCCCGCGCGAATGCACCCGGCTGTTGGGCTGCGAAATCGGGTTGTACTTAATCGAGTTCTGGAAAAAGCTGTAGTTCAACTCCACAGCGCTGCGGGGTGTCAGCAAATAACGGTAGCTCGCCAGGAAGCCCCCGGTGTGCGTCGTCACCATCGGATGAATATTCAGTCCATAAACGTCTGGTGCCAAAACTCCGAATAAGCTGATGCTGGCGTCCTGCCGGCTCTCTTGTGCGTGTCCCACGGCGGCGGCGCACAACGTCATCAGTGCACCGAGCAAAATCATTTTCTTCATGCTTGCTGAAATCCCTTCGCATGCTCACCACGGCCCAAAAACTCCACACGTCTCTCGTTGTGGTCGTCCAGCCGGTAACCGCGGCGCGCTATCGTCTTATTGTACCTGCACGCGACGCCCTAACGCGCATCACGCCTCATTCTGGCCCGCATCCTTACTATGTTTGTTCGTTAGCTTGGTTCTTCCGGTGGTCTTTCTATCATGTTCTGGTGGTCTCTCTATAGACGAAGCAGGCCCCGTTCCGTCATCCGGAGCGAGGCCTCTTCGCGTGCTTTCTCTTCTGTCTTACTGCTGCGGGCTTCCTGACGGTGGAGGAGGCACAGGCGCGCCCTGCCCTCCCTCATCGCCACGACGTTCCCGCATCCTCGCCTGCATCGCGTCAAACTTCGCCTGCTGGTCCGGCGTCAACACCGCCCGAATCCTCGCCTGCTCGCCCTGATGCAGCGTCATCATCTGCGCCCGCCGATCCTCCGGCGCCAGCGACGCATTCGACCGTATCGTCTCCATCTGCGCGTGCGACTCCGTAAAGATCTGCCGCACCTGCGCCGTCTGGCTGTCATTCAAATCCAGCCGCCGCTGCAGCATCTCCACGCGCTTCTCCGGATCCATACCACGGTGTCCGCCCTGCATCTGCCCATTCGGCGGCGGCCCTTGCTGCTGTTGATCCGGCGGCGGAGGAGGCGCCGTCTCCTGTTGCGCTACCGCCGCGCCCAAACCCAGCCCGGCACTACACAGCACCACTACTGCTGTACGAAACATCCTGCTTTTTCCAAATCGACTCATCGCCTGTACCCTGCTCTCTCTCGAAGCATCGCGCTTGCCTTACCGCGCTGCTGTCACCCAGTACAGACGCCATTTCTCACAAAATGTTCTGCTGTTTCTTCGACATTCTTTCGCTGAAACTTTCCCCAAATCAGCGCGTCTTAACCCCGCCCCCGCTCCCTCCATCTTGCTCCTCCTCTTGCTTTTCTAGTTGTCATCCTTTTCTAGTTGTCATCCCGCAGGGATTTGCTTCTGCCTTTGCACTTGCTTTTCCACCTGTCATTCCGCCCTTGGGCGAAGGCAAAGGCAACGCCCGTTCTTGCCCTAGCTAGAAGCTAGAAGCTAAAAGCTAGCAGCCCGCCTCACCCCTTCTCCACCACAAAACAAAATGGCTTCCCATGCTCCACCGCATGCGCCTGCACCACCCTCAGAAACTCCCGCGCCGCATGGCTCAGCGCCGCCCCTCGCCGATGCACCAGCCGCAGCTTCCGCTCGATCTGCAGCTCGGGAACCTCCACCGCCACCAGCGTCCCGCTCTCCAGCTCTCCCTCCACCGTCAACCGCGGCACCAGCGCCACGCCATTGCCCATCTGCACAAACCGCTTGATCGCCTCCAGCGACGGCAGCTCCACCTCCATCTGCAGCGGAATCTTCCTCCGCGCAAACGTCTCAATCACCTTCTGCCGCAGCGGCGACGGCACATTATGCGCCACAAACGGCTCCCGCCCCAGCCTCGCGATCGTCGCCTTCCCCGCCTTCGCCAGCGCATGCCCCGGACTCATCACGCACACCAGCTCATCCGTATACACCACCGTCGACACCACCTGCGGGTCCGCCGGCCGAAAACTCGCCACCCCAATCTCCACCGAGTGCGACTGCACCTCATCGGCAATCCGGCTCGCCAGCGTCCGCTGCACCGCCACCTTGATGCGCGGATGCTCCCGCCGAAATGCATCCAGCACCGGTAACAGATAAAGGCACGTGTACTCATTCGCCGCCAAATCCAGCCGCCCCCGATGCAGACTCCTGAGATCGACCAGCGCCGCCCCCGCATCCTTTCTCAAATTCAGCATCTTGTGCGCATACTCCAGCAGCACCTTGCCCGCATCCGTAGGCTGTCCCGCCGCCCGTTCCAGCAGCGTCTCCCCCAGCTCCGCCTCCAGCTTCGCAATCACCTGGCTCACCGCCGGCTGCGTACGGTGCAACCGTGCCGCCGCCCGGCTGAAACTTCTCTCCTCCGCAACCGCCACAAACGTCTCCAACTGAAATAAATCCACGCGCCCCCACCTTCCTTCGCGAAACTTCGCTTCCTCGGCGCCCTATGCCTCAAAGCCGTTGCCGTTGCCCCAACCTTCAACTCAGGAGTAACTTTGCTGTAACTCGATTGCGGCCCGTACCCTATAGGCCCATTAGAATACACAATACATCTGGTTCTGAGCATAAGAGCACGTTATGATTCTGTCCAGACGGAAAGGTCCTCTCTCTATGGCTCCCGATACCCAGCTCGTCATCTTCGACACCACTCTCCGCGACGGCGAACAGTCTCCCGGCTGCACCATGCACCACGCAGAAAAGCTGCGCTTCGCCCACCAGCTCGCCGCCCTCGGCGTCGACATCATCGAAGCCGGCTTCGCCATCGCCTCCCACGGCGACTTCAACTCCGTCCAGACCATCGCCCGCGAAGTATCCGGCCCCCGCATCGCCTCTCTAGCTCGCTGCAAGCGCGAAGACATCGAAGCCGCCGCCCGCGCCGTCGAGCCCGCCGCCAAGAGCCGCATCCACGTCTTCCTCGCCAGCTCCGACCTCCACCTCGAAGCCAAGCTCAAAATCTCCCGCGCCCAGGCCCTCGACAACGTCGCCACCGCCGTCGCCCTCGCCCGCTCCTTCGCCGACGACGTCGAGTTCTCCACCGAAGACGGCACCCGCTCCGACCTCAACTTCCTCGTTGAAATGGTCAACGTCGCTGTCCAGGCCGGCGCCACCACCATCAACATCCCCGACACCGTCGGCTACACCACCCCCGCCGAGTACAAAGCCCTCTTCGAAACCGTCCGCGCCCGCGTCCCCGGTTCTGACCGCATCATCTACTCCACCCACTGCCACGACGACCTCGGCATGGCCGTAGCCAACTCGTTAGCCGGGGTAGAAGGTGGAGCCCGCCAGATCGAGTGCACCATCAACGGCATCGGCGAGCGCGCCGGCAACGCCGCCCTCGAAGAGATTGCCGCGGCCATCGCCACCCGCCACGACCGCTACCCCTACAAGACCAACCTCGTCATGACCGAGCTCTACCCCACCTCCCACATGCTCGGCGAGATCATCAGCTTCACCTGCCCGCCCAACAAAGCGGTAGTAGGAAAGAACGCCTTCGCCCACGAGTCCGGCATCCACCAGCACGGCGTCCTCTCGAACCCCCTCACCTACGAAATCATGACCCCAGCCTCCGTAGGCTTCAGCGGACAGAACATCGTCCTGGGCAAACACAGCGGCCGCAAAGCCCTCGAGTTCCGCCTCAAAGAACTAGGCCACACCCTTTCCACCGAAGAACTCAACGCGGTCTACAACCGCTTCACCGAACTAGCCGACCGCAAAAAGCTCCTCTACGACCAGGACATAGTAGCCCTGCTCCACACCCCAACCACCGAACCGCTGGTCACCAACGTCCCGTAAGGATTGATCGATGCGTTTGCGCTATGTCTACATTGCTTCCATCGTTATGGTTGCAATCCTTACGCCAGCGATAGCAATTTCGAAGCCTGTAACGATTCCGACACTCAACGGGTCGTGGGAACTCCGAACGGCATGCATGAATGATCATGGTAAGCCGGGCGCATGTATTGAAATGAAGCGTGGCAGCCTGGAATTCAATTTCGACCGCTTGGGCAAATGGAGTTCTGCTGCTGACGACACAAACAAAACGAAAAAGGGTGGGACGTATCAAGTTCAAAATGATCGGCTCATCCTGAAGAACGCAGACGGCAGCCTGTATCAGAATTGGCGACCCGACTTCAGCGCAGATGGACAGAGCTTTCAGGTAATAGACAGGCAGTTGATCGAAACCTTCGTACGAGTCACGCAAGCTGAACCAACTTTGGAGTAGCAACGCATGAAACTAAAGATCGCAATCCTAGCCGGCGACGGCATCGGCCCCGAAGTCACCCACGAAGCCGTTAACATCCTCCAGGCGGTAGCCGAAGCCGGCGGCCACGACTTCACCTTCACCGAAGCCCTCCTCGGCGGCGTGGCCATCACCACAAAGGGCACCCCCCTCCCGCAAGAGACCATCGACATCGCTCTCGACAGCGACGCGGTCCTCCTCGGCGCCGTCGGCGACAACAAGTTCAACGCGCTCTCCCCCGACAAGCGCCCCGAGTCCGGCCTCCTGCAAATCCGCCAAATCCTCGGCGGCTTCGCCAACCTCCGCCCCTCAGTCGCCTACCCCGCACTCAGCGAAAATTCCCCCCTCCGCCCCGAAGTCACCAAGGGCGTCGACATCCTCTTCGTCCGCGAGCTCCTCGGCGGCCTCTACTTCGGCCAACCCCGCAGCTGGAACAAGGACGCGTCCGCGCCCGGCGGCGGCGAAGCCATCAACACCATGCGCTACACCCGCGACGAAGTCGTCCGCGTAGCCCGCATCGCCTTCGAACTCGCCGGCAAGCGCCGCAAAAAACTCACCTCCGTCGACAAGGCCAACGTCCTCGAATGTTCCCAACTCTGGCGCGCCACCGTCGACAGCCTCAAGTCCGACTACCCCGACATCACCGTCGAGCATCAACTCGTCGACTCCATGGCCATGCACCTCATGAACGTCCCCCGCAACTTCGACGTCGTCCTCACTGAAAACCTGTTCGGCGACATCCTCTCCGACGAATCCGGAATCATCACCGGCTCCCTCGGCATGCTCCCCTCGGCCACCATCGGCGGCAAAGTAAATCTCTACGAGCCTGTCCACGGCAGCGCGCCCGACATCGCAGGCACCGGCAAGGCCAACCCGCTAGGCGCGATCCTCACCGCCGCGATGGTCCTTCGCCACTCAGCCAACCTCGAGCAGGAAGCCGCCGCCATCGAAGCCGCGGTCCAGCAAGTCCTAACCGCCGGCCACCGCACCGCCGACATAGCCCGCGGCAACACAGCCGCCACCGTCACCACCCACCAGATGGGCAAGCTCGTCCACAGCGCGCTAGCCGAATCCATCGACCGCAGCCAATCCCTCCACGCCGTCTAGAGCCGTCGTTGCCTTTGCCTTTCTGGTTGTCATCCCGTAGGGATCTGCTTCTGTCTTTGCGCTTGCTGTTGCCGTTGTCGTTACCCTTGCTGTTGTTTGTTTTTCGTCGTCATCCTGAACGAAGTGAAGGACCCCCGTATTTGCTTTTGTAGTTGCCCTTGCAGTTGCACTTGCTCTTGCTTTTCTTTCTGTCATTCCCTCTGGGAATCTGCTTCTTGACCTTGCTTTCTGGCTGTCATCCCGCAGGGATCTGCTTCTGTCTTTCGACCACCATGCGCACAAACCTCCATCTCGCCGCCACCCTCCTCCTCGGATGTATCGGAGCAGCGACGACCACCCGCGCCCAGGTCTCCGACCCCAACAAACTAATCGCCCCCCCACCCGGCAACCCCGCCATCCACCGCCCCGCGCCCGCAGACAACCTCCAGTGGCTCTGGCAATTCACCCACCCCGCCCCCCTCGGCGAAGCCAACAACCTCCGCGTCGACGCCCGCTTCCAATCCTTCCTTCGCGACGCCTTCCCCCAACCCCAATCCATGTGGGGCCCGCCCAACTCGCAAGAGCCCCTCGCCACCATCATCCCCCTCTTCCTCGACCAATACGGCGCCGTCTCTTCGACCGACAACCGCTCCCTCACCATCGACCGCTGCGTCCCCAGCTTCTGCGCCGCCTCTGGCCTCCTCTGGATCGACCTCGGCCGCCCCCACCCCCTGGCCGTCTTCGCCGCCGTCAACTGGGACCCCCAGGCCCACACCACTGACCAACCCCAGGCCGACTACAACCTCTGGCTCTTCACCAACCGCCAACTCTCCCCCGACGAACTTCCGCTGGCATTAACCCAGGCCATCGCCCACTGGAACATCCGCCTGGCCACCGCGCACCGCCTCGTCCCCCACATCGCCCACGCCCTCCTCGTCGAGCCCGACGGCAACCCCGTCGCACTCAACCCCGAACAAGCCGGCGCCAACACCATAGCCCCCCAACCCGACACCACAACGCAAGCCGCAGCCAACTGACGTTCGCCCTTCAACTGACAACTAAGAACTGACAACTGAGAACCAATCCCATGACCGCATCCACTCCTCGCACCCTCTTCGAAAAAGTCTGGCAGCAGCACGTCGTCACCGAACCCGCCGGCGAGCCCACCATCCTCTACATCGACCTCCAGCTGGTCCACGAAGTCACCTCGCCGCAAGCCTTCGAAGGCCTCCGCCTCGCCAACCGTCCGCTGCGCCACCCAGAGCGCCACGTCGCCACGGTAGACCACAACGTCCCCACCACCAGCGTCCACGACCGCCTCGTCATCGCCGACCAGATCGCCGACGCCCAGATCAAAGCGCTCCGCAAAAACTGCGCCGACTACGGCATCGAGCTCTTCGATGTCCAGGACGCCGAGCAAGGCATCGTCCACATGATCGGCCCCGAGCTAGGCCTCACCAAGCCCGGCATGACCATCGTCTGCGGCGACTCGCACACCAGCACCCACGGAGCCTTCGGAGCCCTCGCGTTCGGCATCGGCACCAGCGAAGTCGAGCACGTCATGGCCACCCAAACCCTCCCGCAAGATAAGCCCAAGACCTTCCGCATCACGGTAGACGGCGAACTCCCCACCGGCGTCACCGCCAAGGACATCATCCTCGCCATTATCGGCAAGATCGGCACCGACGGAGCCACCGGCCACGTCATCGAATACGCCGGCTCCGCCATCCGCGCCCTCTCCATGGAAGGCCGCATGACGATCTGCAACATGAGCATCGAAGCCGGAGCCCGCGCCGGCATGATCGCCCCCGACGCCACCACCTTCGCCTACCTGAAGGGCCGCCGCTTCTCCCCCGGCACGCCGCCAACAAATCTCAACGGCCGCCCCGACCTCAACGCCGCCCACAACATCGGCAAGACCACCGACGACTTCGAAGCCCAGTGGAACCTCGCCGTAGAGCAATGGTCCGCCCTGGTCACCGACACCAACGCCACCTTCGACCGCGAACTTCACATCGACGCCTCCACCCTCGCCCCCTCCGTAACCTGGGGCACCTCCCCCGGCATGGTCACCACCATCGACGCCACCGTCCCCTCCCTCGCCGACGCCCGCTCCGAAGCCGACCAGAAATCCTTCGCCCGCGCCTACGAGTACATGGACCTGAAGCCCGGCACCCCCATCGAAGCCATCAAAGTCGACGCCGTCTTCCTCGGCTCCTGCACCAACGGCCGCATCGAAGACCTCCGCGCCGCCGCCAAAGTAGTCGACGGCTACCACGTAGCCACCACGGTCCGCGCCATGGTCGTCCCCGGCAGTCAAGCAGTGAAGAAACAAGCGGAAGACGAAGGCCTCGACCGCATCTTCACCTCCGCCGGCTTCGAGTGGCGCGAGCCCGGCTGCAGCATGTGTCTAGGCATGAACCCCGACATCTTGTCTCCAGGAGAGCGTTGCGCATCGACCAGCAACCGCAACTTCGAAGGCCGCCAGGGCCGCGGAGGCCGCACCCACCTCCTCAGCCCCGCCATGGCCGCAGCCGCCGCCATCACTGGTCACTTCACCGACATCCGCACCTGGAAGTTCAGGTCCTAGCCCTTCAACTGACAACTGAGAACGAACAACTGAGAACTCCTATGACCCCCATCAACACCCTCACCTCCACCGCCGCCCCACTCCCGCTCCCCAACATCGACACGGACCAAATCATCCCCAAGCAATTCCTCAAACGCATCGAGCGCACCGGCTACGAAGACTTCCTCTTCTACGACTGGCGCTACACCTTCGACGACAAGGGCAACACCAGGCCCAACCCCGACTTCGTCCTCAACAAGCCCGAGTACAAGGGCGCCGAAATCCTGCTCGCCGAGCGCAACTTCGGCTGCGGCTCTTCTCGCGAACATGCGGCCTGGGCCATCAACCAGTACGGCTTCCTCGCCGTCATCGCCCCCTCCTTCGCCGACATCTTCTTCTCCAACGCCGGCAAGAACGGCATCATCCTCGTTCGCCTCACCGACGCCGAAGTCGAAACCCTCATCCAGCGCAGCACCGCCAACCCGCAACACAAACTAACCATCTCGCTCGAAGACCAAACCGTAACCGACCCCGACGGCTTCCACGCCCACTTCGACATGGACCCCTTCCGCAAGCACTGCCTCCTCAACGGCCTCGACGACATAGGCCTCACGCTCTTACACGAAGACAAACTAAACGCCTACGAATCCAACCACCAAAAAGAATTCTGGCTCTCCCCAAAATCCCAAACTGCATAAATCAGCGGCGGCCCCGAGCGCTGAAGGCGCGGAAGATCACAGCCTAGGGCGAAGCCCTAGGGCAGAACGAATGAGGCAGACCAAGGGCTGAAGGCCCGACATATACGGCCAGCAACAAGCGAAGGGGCACGGCTTCAGCCGTGCCAATAGCAGGAAGATCAAAAGGGGCTTTAGCCCCTGAGGTATGAAGTGAGACGCATCGCCTAACACAAATGCCAACGCCTCTCCATCTCGACCGCCGCACCCTCCTCAAGTCGCTAGCCTTCGCAGCGGCAGCAACCTCCTGCGGCGTAGCATTCGGCGACGACCAGCTCCACCAACCTCTCCCCGCGTGGACCGAAGGCCACTTCGACATCCACCACATCGACACCGCCCGCGGCAACTCCGCGCTCCTCATCTTCCCCGACGGCACCACCATGCTCATCGACGCCGGCGACGTCACCAACGCGCCCGCCGACACCATCAACCCCGCCCGCCCCAACGCCTCCCGTCGCGCCGGCGAGTGGATCGCCCGCTACATCCTCGCCCACTCCCCCAAGCCCACCCTCGACTACTTCCTAGCCACCCACATCCACGGCGATCACATAGACGGCCTCCCCGACGTAGTCGCACAAGTCCCCATCACCACCTGCATCGACCGCGCCTTCCCCAACTACGCGCCCAACCAACTCCCCGCCACCGCACCCTTCGCGCAAAACTATCTCACCTATCTCCGCTCGCGCACCCGCAACAACCAGGCAGTTGAAGCCGCGCAAGTAGGCTCGACCACGCAAATTCGCCAGCACAGCGCCCCGCAAAAATTCCCCACCTTCAGCGCCCGCATCCTCTCTGCCAACGGCAACATCTGGAATCCCACGACCAACGCAATCGACGCGCATCTCGCCAACACCCCCCACGCCTACGAGAACAACTTCTCCGTAGCCACGCGCTTCACCTACGGCGCCTTCAGCTACTTCACCGGCGGCGATCTCAACTGCGACACCTTCGACGGCCGCATGCCCGCCCTCGATACCGAGTCCCCCGTAGCCCGCGCCGCCGGCCGCACCGAAGTCGCGGTCGCCGACCACCACGGTTACTTCGACGCCTGCGGCCCCGCCTTCACCGCGGCACTCAACGCCCAGGCCTACATCATCCCCTCCTGGGACATCGGCCACCCCGGCAGCGCCCAGATGCAGCGCATGCTAGGCGCCTGGAACGACAACAACGGCAAAGCCACCCACGACGTCTTCGCCCTCGAACTGCTCCCCGACAACGCTCTCCTCAACCGCCGCTTCGCCCCTCAACTGAAATCGCAAACCGGCCACGTAGTAGTCCGCGTAGCCCCCGGCGGCAACACCTACACCATCCACACCCTCGACGCCACCACCGAAAACAACACCATCACCGGCACCTTCGGCCCCTACCAATGCCGCTCGTAGCGAACCGAAGAAAGGAGCAGCAATGAAATTTCGAATCGTCACATTGGCTCTCTTCAGTTCTTCGCTATTAGCGCAAGCGCCGCCACCCAAGAATGGTTTCGTCCCCGACCAAGAAACGGCAATCCGCATCGTGGAAGCCGCCCTACCTCCGATATGCGGCAACGGCTGCGCGGCTCGTAACCGTCCGTTCGAAGCCATGTTGGAGAACGGCATCTGGACCGTCTACGGCAATCCTCCACGACCTGCGGGACAAAGAGGTGGCGGCATGATTCAAGTCCGCATCGACCAGCAAACAGGCGCAGTTCTCTCCCACGCTTTCGCAAGATGAAAGGAAACACGTTGAGCAATATCACCGGCAAGACCCACAGCAACGTCCTCACCGAAGGCCCCTCCCGCGCCGCAGCCCGCGCCATGCTCCGCGGCGTCGGCTTCTCCAAAGAAGATCTCCACAAGCCCATCATCGGCATCGCCAACACCTGGACCGAAATCGGCCCCTGCAACTTCCACCTCCGCGATGTAGCCGAGGCCGTCAAGCAGGGCATCCGCGAAGCCGGCGGCACCCCCATGGAGTTCAACACCGTCACCATCTCCGACGGCATCACCATGGGCACCGAAGGCATGAAAGCCTCGCTCATCTCCCGCGAAGTCATCGCCGACAGCATCGAACTAGTCGCCCGCGGCAACTCCTTCGACGGCCTGGTCTGCATCGCCGGCTGCGACAAAAATATGCCCGCCGCCATCATGGCCCTCGCCCGCCTCGACATCCCCGGCCTCATGCTCTACGGCGGCTCCATCGCCCCCGGCCACATGCACGTCGGCGCCGACAACAAGACCCCCGACCCCACCGCCACCAAAACAATCGACATCACCATCCAGCAAGTCTTCGAAGCCATCGGCTCCCACGCGGCCGGCCGCATCACCGACGCCCAACTCGAAGAAGCCGAAGCCACCGCCTGCCCCGGCCCCGGAGCCTGCGGCGGCCAGTTCACCGCCAACACCATGGCCATGGCCGGCGAATTCCTCGGCATCTCCCCCATCCAACTCACCGGCGTCCCCGCCATGTCCGCCGAAAAACACGCCGCCTCCAAGGCCGCCGGCAAACTCGTCATGGACCTCGCCCGCTCCGGCCTCACCCCCCGCCAGATCATGACGCGCGAATCCCTCGACAACGCCATCGCCGCCGTCTGCGCGTCGGGCGGCAGCACCAACGCAGTCCTCCACCTAATCGCCATCGCCAGCGAGCTCGACATCCCCCTCACCGTCGACGACTTCGACAACATCTCCGAGCGCACCCCCTTCATCTGCGACCTCCAACCCGGCGGCAAATTTGTCGCGAAGGATTATCAAGATGCCGGCGGCTCGCGTGTCCTGGCCAAGCGCCTCCTCGACAAACACCAGCTCCACAACACCCCCACCGTCTCCGGCAAAACTCTCCACGAAGAAGCCGCCCTCGCCGTAGAAACGCCAGGCCAGCAAGTCATCCACCCGTGGTCCAACCCCCTCAAGCCCACCGGCGGCCTGGTCATCCTCAAAGGCAATCTCGCCCCCGAAGGCTGCGTAGTAAAAGTAGCCGGCCACGAGCGCATCCACCACACCGGCACCGCCCGCGTCTTTGACTCTGAAGACGCCTGCTTCCACGCAGTAGAAGCCGGCCTCATCAACCCCGACGACGTCTTAGTCATCCGCTACGAAGGCCCCCGCGGCGGCCCCGGCATGCGCGAGATGCTAGCCGTAACCGCCGCCATCAAAGGTATCCCCGAACTCTCCAAAACCGTAGCCCTCTTAACCGACGGCCGCTTCAGCGGAGCCACCCACGGCCTAATGGCCGGCCACGTAGCCCCCGAAGCTCAACTGGGTGGTCCCATCGCCGCCGTCCACGAAGGCGACACCATCACCTTCGACATCCCCAACCGTAAACTAACCCTCAACGTCCCCGCCGAAGAAATCGCCGCCCGCTTAAAATCCATCAAACCCCCAACCCCCCGCTACAAACGAGGCGTCTTCGCCAAGTACACCAACTCCGTAAGCAGCGCCAGCCAAGGCGCCGTCACCACCTAGAGATCTCGTTGCCGCACTTGCTGTTGCAGTTGTTTTTTTTTGGTTGTCATCCCGTAGGGATCTGCTTCTGTACTCGCTCTTGCCGTTGCTGTTGCACTTGCCTTTCTTTCTGTCATTCCCTCTGGGAATCTGCTTCTGCACTTCCACTTGTTTTTCTAGTTGTCATTCCGAGCGAAGCGAAGAACCTGCTGTCTCCCGTTCTTCGCCCGCACCGGCAACCATCGAAGGGGCACGGCTTCAACCGTGCCATCACCACCACCGCACCACCCGGGCTTCAGCCCCCGAGGTAATTGATTGGCAGACGAATTCCAACCACAGTGGCATGACTATCGAGTCGTAAAAACACGCGTCATCGTGCTGTTACTTTGCTGGATGCCGTTTGGATTTCTACTCGGCATTGGCTCGCCTGCGATATTTGGCTCATACACTCCGGCTTACTTTTTGGCGATCGTGTACATGATCTTCATCGCCTATGCCTGGCTCATGTATGCGTTGTACCCATGCCCGAACTGCGGTAATTCACTACGCGGTCGACAGCTTTATAGCTCGACCTGCAAGAACTGCGGCACACCAATCACTCCGCGTCCCACACGAGGTAGTCATGTCTAACACCAACGCACACCCCACCTTAACCGGCTCCGAAATCCTCTGGGCCACCCTGGCCGGCGAAGGCACCACCACCGTCTTCGGCTACCCCGGCGGCGCCATCCTCCCCATCTATGACGCCCTAAGAAAATTCCCCACCATCCACCACGTCCTCGTCCGCCACGAGCAAGGCGCGGCCCACATGGCCGACGGCTACGCCCGCGCCAGCGGCCGCGTAGGCGTCTGCATGGCCACCTCCGGCCCCGGCGCCACCAACCTCGTCACCGGCCTCGCCACAGCCATGCTCGACAGCATCCCCCTCGTCGCCATCACCGGCCAGGTCTCCTCCAAAGTCCTCGGCAGCGACGCCTTCCAGGAGATCGACATCACTGGCATCACCCTCCCCATCACCAAGCACAACTTCCTCGTCACCCGCGCCGCAGACCTCGCCCCC